>Ga0315533_1000531_pt1 | contig 32382 bp, 24 predicted proteins | sample SalMarSW160130MG_FD_203081 | JGI IMG/M metagenome (GOLD analysis project Ga0315533, IMG submission 203081) | Salt marsh sediment microbial communities from the Plum Island Ecosystem LTER, Massachusetts, United States - Salt Marsh Sediment SW1601-30 ...
GGTCGCCGTAACCCGAGGGTGGTCAAACGAAAGATGAGCTCCTGGCCAGTAAAGTCCAGGAACCAGAATATTTCGTCAGTGAGACAAGTTAATATCAATATCGTGGTGATTAAGTGAACAGTATTGGGTCTAAGGCCTATTAAAAATTCTTTTACCGGTATGCATAGAACGCCCTTGATTTTTATTCTCTCATTACCCCTATATAAACAGCAAATTTCTGCTTCATGGTAGTCTTTCTTAAAAGCAAGCAATCCGTTGAGCATTTTAGCGTATATTTTTGTTGTGTTTTTTACCTCTATGGCACAAAACATATCCTGTCCATACACGATAAAATCAACCTCATTGCCTGTTTTTGTTCGCCAGAAATAGAGCGTGGAACTATCACCCCCGTAAGAAATCCATGCCCGAAGATGCTGGGCCACAAGTCCCTCTAAGGCCGCTCCATCAATTTCTTGAGGTGTGTCCAGTGGCCCGGCAGGACGTACAGACCTGAAAACCCCTGCATCAAAATAATAAAATTTTGGATGTGAGGATAAATTCCGCTTTGCACGTTTTGTAAAAATAGGTATTCGAAAAGCAAGAAGCAGATCTTCCAAGATCGAAACATACCCTTCCACTGTTTTGCGTTCTATCTGACAATCCCGTGCAACATCCGAAATATTCAAAACAGCCCCATGCGAAAAGCTAACAGATTCTAAAAACCGGCTGAATGCACCAATATTTCTGACAAGCCCTTCAATTTGAACCTCTTCTCTAAGATAAATTGAAACATAGGCGCCAATTGTCTCTTTAGGATTTACCGCATCCAATACCAGAGGGATCATGCCTATAGTAAGGGCTTCTTTTAGAGAAAACCTATCACCCAGCTCTGCTGCCATAAACGGATGCATAGCTTTAATCAAAGCGCGCCCTGCAAGCAAATCTACTCCAGAACGTTTCAGCTTTCTTGCACTTGAGCCAGTCAATACAAATCGCCATCTTTCATTTTTCTCAATTAACTGATGCACGACATCCAGAAGTTGAGGCACTTTCTGAACTTCATCTATTACAATAATACCACCGGATTCTTGCGCCTCAGATACCTCTCGCAGTCTCTCCGGTTTAGCTGAATAGAAACGGTACACCTCCGGAGCCAATAGGTCTATGAGGAGTGCGCTCCCCAAGTGCTGTTTAATCCATGTGGATTTCCCGGTACCACGCGGGCCAAACAGGAAAAAGCTCTGATTAGTATCCTGGAGAAAACGAATCTTCGTTTCCATATTTGCTTCCTTATTGAAATTATTGTTTCCATAATTAAATCAAAATAGCCTTGCTGTCAAGTAAATTATCATTTTCTGTTCGAGTATTCGAAATCCTTTCTATATACCCAGGAGCTACCATTTTTCATGTGAAGATCTGAATTACATCTTAAACATAACAGCATACTGCCAAACAAAGGGGAGGGAAAAAGGAGTTGATGTTTTGGCTAATGTATGTATTCTTTAATAACATCCTGCCGATGAAGGCTTTAAACATTGGCAAGCAGTGTTGAATGTAAATACTGGATACTTTCATAATTATGCGGCTTTCTGGATAACATGCAGATTGTGGTGTTATACAGGTAGAAAAATCATGAAATAGAGGATTTTCTCGCAATATTTTATTAATTCTCTAAAGCTGTCCAGAAACTTTATACTAACTGGTTGCCCAATAAAGGATCGGATTGCCATTGAAAAATCTATCTATATTTTGTGCAGACGTTGGCTCAATTAAAGCTAAGAAGTTTGGTTGGGCTGCCAAGCTTTCGGACGGAAGAAATCTTGTTGGCAATAACATTGAAGATTTCGCGCAACATATCGCCGATGAGATAACGAGGAAATCAAAAGTAGCAATTGGTTTTGAATGTCCCTTGTTTGTTCCGATGCGGAGTAATCCTCAAAACGTAAATGGCGCAAGAAATGGTGAGGGTAATCGCAGTTGGAGCGCTGGGGCAGGTACGGGAGCGTTAGCAACAGGCTTAGTGGAGGTGCTCTGGGTAATGAATGAAATCAATAGATTGCTGGGAGGGGCTCCGAAAGTGGAATTTGACTGGCCTGAATTTCAAAATTCAGAATCAGTATTCCTTTGGGAGGCTTTTGTTACTTCAACCGCCAAAGGCGCAGGGCATAGTGAGGATGCACAAATTGCAGTCACACAATTTAGCAAGTCATTTCCAGATCCCTGGTCGGCTAATGCAATACAAAAAGAAAATGTTCTGTCTCTCGTTGGTGCCGCTGCTCTAAGAGCTGGCTGGTCGGTAAATATTGAGGCACTATCGAAACAATGTTTGGTAATCAAGGCATAACAAAATAATGGAGCAGATGCCTAAAGTCAGGGCATTTTTGACATATTGGCTGTAAACAAAGTCTTTTTTCATTTGAGACATTGTGCATGTTATCCGGCACTGCTCATTATTGACGTTACTGATTTTCAATTACTGCTGTAAGTCATAAGCCAAACCGCTTCTAAAAAACCTTCCAATACATGTAGTCTTCAATCCTAACAGAGTGGCATTTTGGAAACAATGCCACTGATAGATGAATGAAAATTGCTGTTTTCCATTTGGGCTTCCTGCCTGAAATTCACAACTCAATGACTTCTGATTTGAGGGTATAATGGAGTAAAGGAGGTTAGCCAGGAAAGTGTTTAAAGTTTTTTAAAGGCATTAAAGGCAAAGTCAATCGTTTTCTTCATGATTTCCTCATTATGGACCAAGGAGATAAATATAGACTCAAAAGGTGATGGGGCCAAATAGATTCTCTGGGCCAACATCTCTTTATAGAACGGTATGTATTTTGAGGCTTCAGTTGCCTTAACTGAGGTAAAATCAACGACTGGTGATGAAGTAAAAAAGAGAGAACCCATTGAACCTGCCCTATTGATAACTATATCCACTCCTGCCTTTTGAGCCGCATCTTTGAGGCCAGAGAAGAGAAATCTCGATTTTTCCTCTAATTTAGCATAAATTTCCTTATTCTTTAAAATCATTAGTGTTGCCATGCCTGCAGCCATAGCCAATGGATTACCTGACAGTGTTCCTGCTTGATAGATATTACCATCAGGGGCGACCCGGGACATGATATCCTTCCTTCCTCCGTAGGCCCCTACTGGAAGACCACCACCGATTATCTTACCTAAACACGTGAGATCGGGCATAATATTATACAGTTCTTGGGCTCCTCCAGGGCTTACCCTGAATCCTGTTATGACTTCATCGAATATAAGAAGTATACCATTTTCTCTCGTGATCTTTCTTAGGCCTTCCAAAAACCCTTCCTCTGGTAATACAACCCCCATATTCCCTGCAATAGGCTCTATAATGACAGCAGCTATCTGGGCGCCAAATTTTTCAACTGCCTCCTCTACAGCCTCTAAACTATTGAATGGGAGCGAAATGGTGAGTCTTGCTAAGTCAGCCGGGACTCCGGGACTGCCAGGTATACCAAAGGTAGCCACTCCTGAACCAGCACTAATCAAGCTGCTATCGTTATGACCATGATAGCAGCCATCAAACTTGATAATCATATCCCTGTGAGTAAATCCCCGGGCCAAGCGAATAGCGCTCATAGTAGCCTCTGTACCAGAGTTTACCATTCTCACCATTTCAATTGAAGGTACAGTTTCAACGATCATTGTTGCAAGGTTAAGCTCAAGCTCAGTAGGAGCGCCATAACTGGTCCCATTCTCTAACGCATCACTGATTGCCTGAATTACCTCTGGATGCCTATGCCCTAATATCATTGGCCCCCAGGAACAGACATAATCAATATATCTTTTTCCTTCCATATCCCATAAATAACACCCGTCTGCCCTCCTTATAAAAGGAGGGTCAACGCCCACAGCCCGACCAGCCCGCACTGGACTATTCACACCACCAGGGATAATCTCCTGTGCCTTTAAAAAAAGTTCTTTAGATCTCTTTCCCATAAATTAATAGTCGAATAGGTTTCTTGTACTTGTTATGTTAAAACCCTACGAACCCAATGAACTTAGCCCCGACATGTCGGGGAACTTTTTTGACAGGATTACCACGATTAACAAGATTTTCTTATTTTCTTTATATCCTGAACATCCCGTCTATCCTGTCTAAAAAATGGGATTTCCTGCTATGAACTCAATGAACTTCAAAAGTATCTTGGACTCGTCTTTTTAAATTCCTTAAGGGTTAAAAGGAAAATATAATCTTTTATTCCTGTCTTTTCGGCGATTCTTTTGCAAATGCTTTGGCAATCTTTCTTGTTTTTACCATGGATCATGGTAAAGATATTATATTTCCATGTGTCTTGGATTTTTCGCTGATAGCAATGGCTCACCTCCTTAAAGGTTGCCATTAAAAATCCTGTTTCGTCTATTTTATCGTCAGGCACACACCAGGCAACCATGGCATTTGCTTTAAATCCAACCTGCTGATGATAAAGGGTCGCCCCCAATCGTCTGAGCATGCCTTGCTCTTTTAACAATTTAATCCTATCAAGTAATTCTTCTTCATGTATCCCAATCTTTTCTGCTAACACAGCAAAAGGTCTCTCTGTTAAAGGAAGATCTCCCTGAAGATAATGAATAATTTTTTTGTCAAGATCATCAAGCATGTAAATCCTATAAGCTACCGCTTGCCTTTCAAGGCTCAGTGTGCGGGCAATAAACCCAAGAAACCCAACAAACATTAATATGTCAAGCGAAAAAGAAGTAATTAAGCTTGAAAAGTTATTTAAAGTTATATATCTTGCTAATCTAAATAAGAATTATCTCATATTTATAAAAAAGAAAACTCTATGTACCATTCTCAAGATACTAAAATAAGGCTTAAGACCTTGAATAAAATCGGGATCGCTTTATCAAGTGAAACACATTTAGGCCGTTTATTGGAATTGATTGTAAAGGAAGCTCGCAATTTCACCAACGCAGATGCAGGCAGCCTCTATCTTGTTGATCATGATAAAAATTGTCTAAATTTTGAGGTTGCTCAGAACGATACCCTGAAAAAAAGAGCCGATCTGAAATCAGAAACATTTAAACCATATTCCCTTACTCTCAACAAAAATAGCATAGCCGGATATGTAGCCATAACTGGTAAAACCCTTAATATCCCTGATGTGTATAATCTGTCTCCAGAGGCTGGTTTTGAGTTTAATCGAGACTTTGATAAAAGAAACAAATACAGAACCAAATCAATGCTTTTAGTAGCAATGAAAGACACGGAGGGTAAAATAATCGGTGTCCTTCAACTTATAAACTCTACCAATAGCCAAAGAAACGTTGTTTCCTTCGACAAGAAAATAGAAACCCTTGTTTCGTCCTTGTCTTCACAGGCAGCCGTGGCAATAAAAAATGCACAGCTTCTAAAAGAGATAAAGGATGTTTTTGAAGCCCTTATTCGGTATTCAGTATCAGCCATAGATGCCAGAAGTCCTTTCACGGCTGGTCATTCCAGGCGAGTGGCAGAGTATACTCTGGCCTTAGCCCAGGCCTTAAACGACACACATGATGGACCCTACGCCGATATCTCCTTTAGCCCTGCTCAACTTGAAGAGCTCAATTACGCTGCCTGGCTTCACGATATAGGTAAAATTGGGGTTAGGGAATGGGTGCTTGATAAAAGAACCCACTTGTCAGATGCCGAAATGGCTGCTCTCATCAATCGTTTTGAAAATATCAAGGCCTCAGTAATTACTGAAACTCAAGAAAAAAGGCTAAAACTATTTCATAGCAACAGGGAAAGCGCAACAGAGATAAAACAAATAGAGACTGAATTAGAGGCTCAAATACACCAAATAGATGCGAAATTAGCCTTTATTAAGAAAATTAATACACGCAATTTTTTAGAAGACTCGGACATTAACTATTTAGAGGAAATCTATGAAAAAAACTATTTAGATCTTGAAGGGAAAAAAAGAAACTATCTCACTGATTTTGAATTCGAAAATCTTTCTGTAAAAAAAGGTAACCTGACAAAAAACGAGATAGAGGAAATCCAATCACATGTGACTCACACCGAAAACATCGTAAATAATATACCATTTACTGGACACTTAAAAAATGTACCTGTTTTTGCTGCCGGGCATCATGAAATGCTTGATGGATCCGGATATACAAAACATCTTAAAGCCGAAAATATTCCCATTCAGACAAGGATAATGACCATATCTGACATTTATGAGGCATTAATAGCCAAGGATAGACCATACAAAAAAAGCATGGATCCTATAAAATCCCTGGCTATCCTAAAAGAAGAAGCCCAGAATGGCAAACTTGACAAGGAACTGGTCAAGATTTTCATCGAAAAGAAGGTTTACGAAAACCAAGAGAGCAACTAAGGTATACCCACTGTGGATATAAAAAGGGATTATTACGAGGATATTCAGCTCCTCGATAGCAAGATGCTGTGGTTCTGGTTTTTAATGCTTATAGGTGCCTTAATTACCTTCCCATTTCTTGCATCAAACTATTATGTCTATATGGCCAATTATATGGCCATCAATGTTCTCGTTACTGTCGGATTAAATATGTTGGTAGGCTACACTGGTCAGATATCTCTCGGCCATGCTGGATTCTTTGCCATAGGGGCCTTTAGTACTGTTCTTTTAATGAGTAAGCTCTCCTTCCCATTTCTCATTGCACTTATTGGTGGAGGTATCCTTTCTGCTATTTTCGGTTTTATCCTTGGTCTCCCTGCACTCAGGTTAGAAGGCCCATATCTCGCTATTGCTACTCTCGGTTTTGGCATGGCTATTACCCAGTTAATAGGTCGCTGGGAATTTTTTGGAGGGAGGATGGGAATGCAAGCCCCTCCCCTTAAACTGCTTGGCCTATACTCTATTTCGAGCGATAGAGGTCTCTACTTCATAATCATAACCATCACCTTTCTTCTCACTTTGGCTGCCAGAAACCTCATGAAAACAAAGGTTGGCAGAGCCTTTATTGCCATAAGGGATTCAGACATCGCTGCAGAGACGCTGGGTGTTAATCTGACATATTATAAAACTCTGGCCTTTGCTATCAGCGCATTTTATACAGGCATTGCCGGAGGATTAATGGCATTTATGCTTGGCTTTATTAATCCAAGTAGCTTTAATTTTATTCTTTCAATCTATTTTCTGGCATTTGTTATTGTAGGAGGAGTTGGAACTATATTTGGCTCCATTATGGGCGGAGTTGTGATGACGTGGCTAATCCTCACTCTGGATAAAATTCAAGATTTGCCCTATTTTGGGAAACTTTTAATCACTTTTTCGGAAAATTGGATGAGTGTTACTGGTATTCACAATGTATCGAGCATTTTGTTAGGATTGATAATTGTTTTAATTGTAGTCTTTGAGCCTCTTGGTCTCTATGGATTCTGGATCAGGACAAAGATTTATTGGAAAACATGGCCATTTTAGGTGACTAGGGTAATGGCCCGCGACTTGACTGGAACCAGCTGTTGCCGTTGTAATACTTCCAAAACGGTAACCATATAAATAAAGTATCGCAAATCAGGTCTGGGCCAGGGAGTATTGGAGTATTGGAAAACTGGGAAACTTGGTTTAGGTTTGTTCACGGCTCCATTGCTATAATTCCTTGCAGAATCGGAATCTCAGTTTAAACTTTAGGCACTTATAATTTTAGGCACTTTAGTTCACTTATTAGAAAGGCAACCCCTATGTTTCTACAGCTTTTAGTAAGCGGCATCTCTATAGGGAGTATCTATGCGCTGGTTGCCCTGGCCATGGTAATAATCTATAAGACCTCAGAGGTGCCCAACTTTGCCCAGGGTGAAATGGCCATGATCTCCACCTTTGTCGCATTTATGTTTCTGGACACCTATGGCCAATCCTTTCTCATTTCATTTACCGGAGCCTTGGTGTTTGCCATTGTATTAGGGATGTTTTTGGAGTTTGTTTTCTTAAGGAGGGCAAAGGATCCCAATGTCCTTAGTTTAATCCTTATTACCCTCGGATTTGAGATGATGCTTTATGGTCTTGCAAGCTGGAAATGGGGAGCAGATCAACAGAGCTTTCCTTTTCCTGTTTCAGACTTTGACACAGTTAATTTAGGCCAAGCTGTGGTCAGTTATCTGAATATCGCTACACTTTTTGTTGCCCTTTTTCTAATGTTTATCCTCTTTCTTTTCTTTAAATATACCAAGGTGGGTATTGCCATGAAAGCTACCCAGCAGAATATGATAGCCGCGAGAATAAATGGTATCAGGGCCAATAGAATATTATCCATAACCTGGGGTATGAGTTCCTTTATTGGGGCTGTGGCTGGGATGATGTTGGCGCCCATAGCTACCCTGGACCCGAACTTGATGATGGATCCCTTACTCAAGGGTTTTGCTGCTGCTGTTTTAGGCGGAATGACTACATTAGTTGGTTCTGCTATTGGAGGATATCTCCTTGGTATCATTGAAACCCTATTTGGAGGATATGTTTCTTTGCAATTTAAATCTATAGTGGCTTTTTTGATCATTGTCCTGGTTCTCTGCTTCAAGCCAAGTGGCCTTTTTGCCAAACACTATGTCAGAAGGGTTTAACATGTTTATTGGGTTTATTGGGTTTGTTGGGTTTTTGGCCCAGTGAAATACGCTGCGCTGTTACCTACGGTAAATTTCACGGGCTAAAGGTTTGTTACGTAAGGACGGTTTATGGATACTGTTGAAAAACAAATACAGCCAGATTTTTTTAGCGTTCATAATCTGATAATCGCCTTTGGTGGCCTAAAAGCTGTTGATAATATTAGCTTTAAGGTTGCTAAAGAATCCATTTTTTCTATCATCGGCCCTAACGGCGCTGGAAAAACTACTATCTTCAACTGTATTAGTGGTCTTTATACGCCAGATAGTGGAAAAATAGTCTTTAAGGGTGAAGATATAATAGGTCTAAGGCCCCACAAGATTGCCATGAAGGGAATTGCCCGCACCTTTCAGAATATTGAGCTCTTTTCCAGGATGACAACAATGGAAAACCTGATGCTGGGCAGACATATCCATATTAAAACAGGTGTATTGAGTGGAGCTACCTTTTTTAGACGAAAATCACCAGCCGCCCGTGAAGAGATAAAGCACAGAGAACGGGTAGAACAGATCATTGATCTCCTTGATTTGCAAGCTGCCCGAAACCAATTTGTTGGGGGCCTTCCCTATGGGACCCAGAAGCTTATCGAATTAGGGAGGGCCCTGGCTCTTGAACCTGAACTTTTACTCCTGGATGAACCCTCAGCCGGAATGAACACAGAGGAGAAGCAGGATCTTATCTTCTGGATAAAGGACATACAGGATGAACTGGGAGTTACGATCCTATTAATAGAGCACGACATGAAGGTGGTCATGGATATATCAGACCGTATCCTGGCCATAAATTTTGGCAAATCTATTACTGAAGGCAGTCCTGAAAAGGTACAGAAACATCCTGAGGTTTTGAAGGCTTACTTAGGAGAGGATGAAATCATTGAGCAAACTGCTTGAGATAAAAAATATAGAGACATTCTATACCCTGATTTATGCCTTGCGAGGTGTATCACTCACCGTAGATAAAGGAACCATTACTGCTATCTTAGGAAATAATGGGGCAGGAAAATCAACTATATTAAAAACAGTTATGGGCTTGATTGATGATCAACCGGACAAGGGAACCATAGAGTTTATCGGAAAGAGAATCGATGGTAAGGACCCTGAACAGATAGTCAGGTTAGGTATTTCGTATGTTCCAGAAGGACGTGAGGTGTTTGAGGAGCTCACAGTAAGAGAAAACTTACTCATGGGGGCCTACTATAGGCATGACAGAGCTGGAATCAAAAAAGACTTTACAAGAATCTACACCTATTTTCCCGTACTTATGGAAAGAGAAAATCAACTCGCCGGAACACTCTCAGGTGGTGAACAACAGATGCTGGCAATAGGACGGGCCTTGATGAACGTGCCTAAACTACTCTTCTTGGATGAGCCATCCTTAGGGCTTTCACCCATCCTGGTTGCACAAATATTTGGCATTATAAAGACCATAAATGAAGAGGGAGTTACAATACTCCTGATAGAGCAGAATGCACGAATGGCCCTAAAAATTGCCCATGTCGGCTTGATATTAGAGAATGGACGCTTCGTCATGAAAGGGAAGGCATCTGATCTCATGGAGGACAAAGATGTGAAGGAATTCTATCTCGGGGTAAAACAAACAGAATCGGCCAAGGGCTATCAACGGTGGAAAAGGCAAAAGCGTTGGAGATAAATTAGGCATGACTTACAAGACTATTCCACAGGTTTTCAAACAGATGGTGCAAAAACATGGATACCGGGTGGCCATGCGCAAAAAGGAATATGGCCTCTGGCATGACATCTCCTGGAATGAATATTACAGTCGGGCCCAATATGTAGGCTCTGCCCTCATATCCATGGGCCTTGAAAAGGGAGACCGTGTATCCATTACCGGTGATAATTGTCCTGAGTGGGTGATCATAGACCTGGGTATCCAGTGCGCTGGCGGTGTGTCTGTTGGTATCTATTCTACCAACGCCTGGCTACAAGTAGAGTATGTGATTCAGAATTCGGATTCCAAATTCTTCTTTGTAGAAAACGAAGAACAGCTTGATAAGTGGTTGAACTTCAGGGATAAGATACCCTTTTTGAAGAAGGTAATCGTATGGGATCTGGAAGGACTTAGGGACTTCAAGGACCCCATGGTCATGACCTATAATAAACTCCTGGAGATAGGCCGCCAGGTTGTTGAAAAGGAACCTAATCTGTTTGAAAACCGTATGGCAGAAGTCAAACCAGAGGACCTCTCTTTCCTTATATATACCTCCGGAACGACCGGTCAACCCAAAGGGGCCATGCTGACCCACGGAAATCTCACCTGGATGGGAGAGGCAGTTAACAGTGTTATTCCTATGGAAAATACAGATGAGCTGTTGTCTTACCTTCCCCTTTGCCATGTATTTGAGCGACTCTTTTCAGTGATTTTCCATATCACCTATGGTGGCATTGTCAATTTTATTGAGAGTTTGGATACAGTTACCGATAATATGAAGGAAATATCCCCAACGATTGGATATGCTGTTCCCCGAATTTGGGAAAAATATCTCTCTGCTATTTATATCGGGATGTCGGACGCCACCTGGTTTAAGAGACTTATTTTTTACACCGGCCTTAAGATTGGGCAGAAACGGACCTCATTGAAAATAAACCTCAAGCCAGTTCCGTTCTACCTCGAGGTTCTATTTCACCTTGCCCATTTCACAGTGTTTCGAAAACTCAAGGAGAGATTGGGATTTGACCGGATGAAGATAGCCATTACAACCGCTGCTCCCATATCGTCGGATGTGCTCCATTTTTTCCAGTCCATTGGGGTCAATCTCATTGAGGTTTACGGCCAGACCGAGGTTACAGGGCCTACATCCGTGAGCAAGCTCGGGAGGCTAAAGTTTGGAACTGTGGGCCCTCCCCTCACCGGTGTAGAGGTGAAAATAGCAGATGATGGAGAGATACTGGTAAAATCGCCTGGTGTGTTCAAGGGGTATTACAAAAGCCCTGAGGCTACCGCAGAGACCTTAAGGGACGGATGGCTCCACTCTGGTGATGTAGGTGAGTTAGATGAGGATGGCTACCTTAAGATAACAGACAGGAAGAAAGATATCATGGTAACTGCTGGCGGCAAAAATATTACGCCCCAGTATATTGAGAACCAGCTGAAATTCAATTCTTACATCAACGACGCCGTAATTATTGGAGATAGAAGAAAATTTATAACGGCTCTTATCATGATTGATGAGGATAATGTGGTGAAATATGCCCAGGATAATAAAATTCAGTTTTCTACCTATAAAGATTTGACACAGGACCTTGAGATCATTAAACTGATTCAGGGGGAAGTGAATAAAGTAAATGATACACTGGCACGTGTGGAGCAGATTAAGAAGTTCACCATCCTGCCCAAAAAGCTTTACGAGGAAGATGGTGAGGTCACACCCACCATGAAGGTAAAAAGAAAATATGTAAATGAGGCATTTGGCGATATAATTGAAGGGATGTATAAAAGGGGATAATTGTATTAATTGATAGTTGTCCACTTTCCGTTGTAGAAACTCCAACATTGGTTAATTCATTTTGAAAGAAAATAATTTTTTATTGCCTCACTCGTTTATAAACAAATATACAGCCGTCAATTGACAATTGACATAATCTACTAACCAAAAGGAGGGGAAAATGAAAAAGGAAAACTTGTTTATTGTGATGGCTTTCATAATGGTCTTTTCTTTAGCTATCATCCCTGCAGCGCTTGCAGAAAGAGGAGTCACTGATACAGAAATCAGGATCGGACAATGGGGCCCACAAACAGGGCCTGCTGCTCTTTGGGGAGCGGTTGCGCGGGGATCAGGACTATTATTTAAAATGGTCAATGAGGAGGGCGGAATTCATGGCAGGAAAATAAAATACTACTTAAGGGATGACGCCTATCAACCCCCTAAAACAAAGGCTATTGCTAAAGAACTGGTTGACGATAAAAAGGTTTTTGCATTTGCTTCAGGTGTTGGAACGGCAACTGGTTTTGCTGTGAGAGATTACCTGGAAAAAAACAAAGTCCCTTGGGTAGGACCTGCAGCTGGTTCTGTTCATTGGTGCTATCCACCTGAGAAGGCCCCGTATCTATTCGGAACCTATCCTCTCTATTGTGACGAGGCATTCCTCCTTGTAAATTATGCTATTGATAAGTTAGGGAAAAAAAGAATAGCTTTTTTCTACCAAAATGATGATTACGGAAAGGTCGGTCTTATCGGTGCCCAGATGGCTCTTGAAAGAAGGGGTATGAAATTTGCAACAACAGTCTCCGCAGAGCCCATGGATACAGACCTAAGCTCTCATTGCATGAAGCTTAAGGCTGCTAAACCTGATGTAGTCATTATGTGGGTCCTGCCAAAACATGGGGCTATTATGCTCGGTACAGCAGCAAAACTTGGATTTAAACCTTTTTGGATGACAACAAGTACCCTGAGTGATTACCAGCTAATGTATAAAATCAGTAAGGGTCTTTTTAAAGATGTAATTTTTGCAACCTTTGGGGAACTACTTCACTCAAAAAATCCATTAATGATAAAGTATCATGAGGCCCAAAAGAGGCTGGAGCCTAAGGATAGATGGGGAATCTTTTACTATGCCGGTATCCTCTTTATCGAGCCAATGGTGGAGGCATTTAGAAGATGCGGAAGGGATTTGACTGTCGATAATTTCATCAAGGCTATGGAATCAATTAAAGATTTTCAGGGTATAGGCCCTAAGATGAGCTTTGGGCCAAAGAAAAGACAGGGATCACGCTCATTCTTTATTGCCAGGTGTACTGAGGGCGGAAATGCTGAAAAGCTTACCGGCTGGGTAACATCTGATATTGATGTTTACGAAGTGAAAAAAAGGCTTGCACATTAAAGTTTGTTGGGTTTCTTGAGTCCACTTATTAAATTAGGACGCAGACCAGCCTGCCAGACGGCGGGCGTGTATATGCAGATAAGAATTTTTTATTTCTTAATCCAAAAAATCTGCGTTAATCTGCGTCCAAAATGGGATTTCCCATACTATAATTTTAGGCATTTAATTTATCCTATTTTTCGTCGCAGGCGGATTAAAACCCTATGAATCCTATGAACTCAACAAACACAATAAACACTAAATCCCTACCCCTAAAAAAAGCCCTGCTTGGTGAACGATTAATGCCACTACATAGGCGCTTACAAGGCTATAGAGCATTGAAAACAGTGCCCATCGCCAACTACTTTCCTTTTTGATTGTTATAACGGTCACGAAACAGGGAACATACAGCATCATAAAGATAATCAATGTAAATGCTGTCAATTGATTCCAGGCTGGTTCTTTTTGAAGTTTTGCCGATAGCGGTTCAGGTTCTTCAGATACACCTTCTCCAAGCGAATAGGCGGTTCCAAGGGTAGAAAGAATCACCTCCTTCGCTGCAAAACCTCCAATAAGGGCAATATTTGTCCTGTATTCAAATCCAAGAGGGTTTGTTACAGCAGTGAGTGCCTTTCCAATGATTCCGGCAAACGACCCCTTAAGGGCAGCGCTTTGCTCATCATAAGCTATCTTATCAATGCCCTTCTTTACCCTATCATATTTCCTGGCTATCTCCTTCTCTTTCTCCGTACCCTGAATGAAGAGATCATAATATTTATCAAAAGCGGCAATTCCCTGTCCATTGCCAATTATCTTATTTACCTCAGAAATGGATAGAAATTCCTGAATAAGGATTTCCTTTCTATCATTAAATGAATTCATCTCATCCTGAGAGAGCCTGGGAAAGGTCATCATAATCCACAACAGTATTGAAATAGCCAGTATCACGGTACCAGCCTTTTTAATGTACATCCAGGTTCTCTCCCAGGTGTGTATAAGCAGCCCTTTAAAGGTTGGGAGTCTGTAAGGAGGAAGCTCCATTACAAATGGTGTTTTTGGACCTTTAAGGATGGTTATTCTGAGTAACTTTGCGGCAATTAGTGCAAAAAACCAGCTAAGGAGGGTTAAAAGAAACATTATCATAGCCTCATTTTTGGCAAAAAAGGCAGCAATCAGTATGGCAAAAACAGGGAGTTTAGCGCCACAATTCATAAAAGGCAGGACCAGCATGGTGGCTATCCGCTCCTTTGATCCTTTTAAAGTCCTTGTAGCCATTACTCCGGGTACAGCGCAACCCCCTGATATACCACCACTTATTATCAAGGCCATTACAGAGCTGCCATGCAGGCCGAACCAACGTAAGACCCGATCCATCATGTAAGCAATCCTGGCGATATATCCTGAATCCTCCAGGATTGCTATGGCAAAAAACATGAACATAAGAAGTGGGACGAAACTGAGTACACTTCCGACCCCATCGATAACACCGGATACTATAAGGGATCTAAAAAGACTCTCAGGTAAAATGGAGGACACTATCATAGAGAACAACTCAAAGAACCTTTCAAACCAAATGACTGGCAACTCGCTTCCACGAAAGGTAAACTCGTAGATTCCATAAAGAACTAAAAGCATAATTATCGGCCCAAGTATTCTGTTGGTAAGTACCCTATCTATCTTATCTGAAAGATAGAGCATTGATTCTCTTTTCCGCTTTACAACCTCTTTGGTGATTCCAACGATATACCCGTATCTATAATCAGATATAAGAGACTCAGCATCTTGATCCAGCGTGACTTGGATATGTTTGTTTATTTTCTCACATATCTTTGAACATTCTTGGCCTATAACCTTATCCTTCTTGATCATATCGAGAATAGGTTGATCCCCTTCAAGAGATTTGATAGCAAGCCATCTTGTAGGATATTTATTGCTATAAATATCTTTTTCCCCTAAAAGTTTTTCGATATCGTTAATCCCTGTAATTATATCCCCTCCATAGCAAAGGTTGGCTGGCTTCCATCCTTTCTTATCCACGGCTAACTTTACCGTCTGATCAAGAAGCTCACCGGTTCCCTTATTTGATCTGGCCACTGTTGAAACAACTGGAATTTCAAGCATCTCAGAAAGTTTTTTCACATCAATTGTTATGCCCCTGGCCTCTGAGACATCTACCATGTTAAGTGCAATAAGAAGAGGTACGCCCAACTCTAAAAATTGAACAGCTAAATAAAGGTTTCTTTCAAGATTTGCGGCATCAACAATATCAACAACTACATCTGGCTTTTCCTCAATCAGGAAATTCCGCGCCACCATTTCTTCTATGGAGTATGCAGTTAAAGAATATATACCCGGCAGATCAACTACCTCTATTTCTATGTCTTTATACTTGACCAGACCGGATTTTTTCTCTACCGTCACCCCAGGCCAGTTACCCACATTCTGTCTTGCGCCTGTAATGTTATTGAATACAGTAGTCTTCCCAGAATTTGGGTTGCCCGCAAGCGCAATCTTTATTTTTTTAGTCACTCTTTTTCTCCATCATCTACTTCAACCTCTATAAAATCGGCCTCATTGTTTCTTAATGTCAGGGTATAATCCCGAACCTTTATAGCTACCGGGTCATAAAGAGGGGCTCTGCCTGTAATTTGAATAGGTGTCCCCTTTATAAGCCCCATATCTCTGATTCTCCTTCCCATCTCTCCAGAAACACTTACTTTTGTTACTATACCAGCCTGCTTATCAGACATATTCCTCATCCTTATAATTTGTTTCATCCTTATTAACTCCAAATACAAATAATTTTATTATCTTGTAAGATGTTATTATTTATTATAGATCTTTTTCTCTCTTGTAAAGGTTGTAATTATATAAAGAATAAACCGTAATAACTAAAACCTTACCAGCCCTATTTTTGCTTGACATTTTACAAAACAATATATTATGAGGCTAAAAGGATAATGGCCCGGTTATATTCACGGGTCGACTTTGCCTTGAGGGATTATTTCCTTTGCCAAAGTAACGACCTGGAGTTTGGGACCATCAGAGAAAATTTTTTTAAAATGGAGGTTAAGGCTTTGGCAGAAGGAACAGTAAAGTGGTTTAGTGAAAAAAAGGGTTATGGCTTTATCGAGCAGGAAGACGGTCAGGACTTATTTGTCCACTACTCCTCAATCAACTCAGCCGGATTTAAAACGCTCACTGAAGGTGATCGGGTGAGTTTTGATATTGAAGAGAGTGACCGGGGACCTGTTGCAAAGAACGTGAATAAACTTTAATATTTTATAATCGGCCTATAAAGGCATCTTGTCATGGTGAAATGGGATGCCATTTTATTTAGACAAGGCTCTAAGGAATTGTAAATCCAAAATCTATCCTAAACGTCTGACTAACTTCTCTTAGACCTTTAAACGCAAAGCGCTCGCTCGCAAGTCCTTGAGCAACCGGATAATTGTGAACCTTCATATACTGAAAGGCTCATATGATTGACACAAAAGCCTCTCACCTTGATACTGCTTGACTAAAAAAATTTCTGTCCCTTTACCCGTTGGAATATTCAATTCCTTAAACCTTAATCACTTATACACCAAGTTGGTTCGTTGATCTTTTGTTATGGAGATGAAAATGGCAGAAAAAAAGGCCCTTGAAACAGACAAAGCGGCAATTCTGGGAGGCCCTTATTCCCAAGCCATCATCCACAATGGCATAATCTATCTATCTGGTCAGGGACCAATAGATCCTCACACAAACCAGGTGATGCATGGGACGATCGAGCAGGAAACAGAATTATCGTTAGAGAATATCCGCATCATCCTTGAGGAAGCCGGCTCCTCATTGATAAAGGTACTACAGGTAACCGCATACCTGCTTAACATGAGGGAATATGGCCGGTTCAACGTGGTATATAGAAAATATTTCCCAGAGGAACACCCTGCAAGAACCTGCATTCAGGCAGCCAAACTCCCTTTTGATATCCGTATTGAGATCAGTGCGATTGCCTGTATCTAATACTGATACACTGCTCTCCTGTCATTTATAAAAATATCCTAGAGCAATTCAGAGTGTCAAACCCATTAGGATTCAGTTTTTGATCTGATGCTATAAAAGGTGATTGCCATTCTCAGCTCATTTTCCACGCACATCACTTCATAAATACATACCGAAAATTCTTTGTAAATGATTACTTATTTACCGGTAGGTATAATTTTCTTGAACCGCACATTAATCTATGGTAATAGAGATTTCTCTTAAACGAAAACAGAGAGTATCTTCCCAGGTGAGCTCAGAAAACAATAAAAAACACATTGAACAAGGTGCACGGACAAGGCTTTTAAAAGCCGGGGTAAAGCTTTTCTCCGAAAAAGGTTACGCCAATACCTCAGTCAGGGAAATTGTGGAGCTAGCCAGTGTATCCAAACCGATCCTGTACTATTATTTTAAAAGTAAAGAAGGGATGTTTCGCTCCATTATGGCCTATGCATTAAGGCAACAGGAAGAAATGCTGGCAGAAGCCCTTGAAAAACCCGGCTCAGTGCTGGACAGACTGATTCACCTCTATCGCATAACGTATCGAGCCTTAATGGAGGATCGGAATCTATTCAAGCTTATTCACAACCTCATTTTTGGGACACATCAAGAGGCAGACCGTGGAGACCTCGAACAATATCATAGACGCATAGCCGATGCCATAAAAACCATCTATCTCGAGGGACTGACCAAGGGTGAAGTAAAAGAAGCATCGCCGGACGAGGTAGCATTTCTTGTCTTAGGACTTCTGGACTTCTGCATTCACCTGGATTACGTGCACCCAGAATTATTAGATAAAAAACGGCCTGAACGTTTACTTCGCCTCGCCTTTTTTGGCCTGAACGGGATACATCATCCCCATGTAGAAGAGGTTTAAAACCGCATGAAAAGTACAAAAGTAAAGATCAAACTCCTTCGATTCGTCTGGGGTATCATTCCCTGGCTGATGGTTGCCCTTATTGTGGCTTTCATTGTAATCATGGGAGGCCGGATAAAGGAGGAGAAGGCCCGCCTTGAGGATACCAAGAAAGCAGCCATGAAGAAAGAGGTTCAGCCTGTAGGAGTGATCACCCTAACTCTCAAGCCGCGTCGCCTGTTGGACAAGATTAATCTGCCTGCCCAGGTTGAGCCCTATGAGGATGTGTTGATCAAGGCCGAGGTACCAGGCCAGGTGGTCAAGGTCTTTGTCGAGGAGGGGCAGTCGGTCGAAACGGGACAAATCTTAGTCCAGCTCGACGACCGCGACTACCGTACACGGTTGGCTCGCATTGAGGCCAATTACCAATTGGCAAAGCTTGATTACAACCGCACCGCTGCCCTCGCCAAGATGAAAGCCACCTCCATAGCCAAACTGGACAGTATCCAAGCCCAGCTCAAAGACCTGGAAGCCCAGGTAAGCGAGGCCCAGCTGGCCTTAAGTCGTACCCGCATTACCTCCCCTCTTTGCTGCCTGCTCAACGAAATTAATGCCAAGCGGGGAAATTTCGTTGCTGTGGGAGATCCAGTGGCTCGGATCCTACAGTTAGATCAAGTCAAAGTTACAGTTGGTATACCCGAAAGCGATGTAGCCGCTATTTTCGACTTAGACAAAGCCGATGTGATTATCGAAGCCCTCGACGGACTGCGGGTTACAGGCCACAAAATTTTTCTATCCCGCCAGCCCCGTAATCTGGCCCGCCTCTACGATCTGGAGCTTAGAGTCCCTAACCCAGACGGTCGCATCCTTCCAGGCATGTTCGCCCGTGTAGAACTGGTCAAGCAGGTCTTCAACCGAGCTTTGGCTATACCCCTTTACGCTGTCATCACTCAGGGCGATGATCGCTTCGTCTATATAGAGAAGCAAAGTCGAGCCGAAAAAAGGAATATCAAATTGGGCGCTTTGATTGGCTGGCAAGTCCATGTCACCTCCGGACTAAAAGCTGATGAAAGGGTTATTGTTGTCGGCCATCGGCTCCTGGATGACGGCCAGCTGGTAGAAGTCGTCAAGAACGTCAATGACCCCAGAGAGATCCTAAAGCCATGATCGTCTCCGATATAGCCATCAAGAAAAGGACAAGCGTCGTCGTCTTGGCCATGATGATTATCATTTTCGGCTTCATGGCTTACAACTCCCTGCCTCGCGAGTCTGCCCCGGACATCACTATCCCCTATATCTTCATCATGACCAACTATCCCGGCGTGGCCCCGGAGGATATCGAACAGTCAATAACCATCCCCATCGAGAAGAAGCTCAAGGGTCTGGAGGCAGTCAAACGAATCGAGTCCTCTAGCACCGAGGGAATGAGCTCTATCATCATCGAGTTTGTGGCCGGGACCGACATTAAAGAGGTCCTCTCCAAGACTAAGGATAAAGTCGACCTGGCCAAGCCAGAACTTCCGGCCGACCTGGAAGAGGATCCAGATGTTATTGAAATCAATATTTCCGAGTTGCCCATTGTCGTCCTCTCCCTGTCCGGGACCTGCGGCTTAGTCAGACTCAAGGAGATCGCCGAAGACCTGCAAGACGAGATCGAGTCTATCCCCGGCATCTTGGAGGCCGAGGTGACCGGCGGACTTGAGCGGGAAATCAGGGTAGAGCCCTACCCGGACAAGCTTGCCTACTATGGTCTGTCAATCCTGGGACTCCAGAGTGTTATCGCCCAAGAAAACCAGAATGTCTCCGGTGGGGCAATCCGTATGGGAGACGGCCGCTTTCAGCTCCGGGTCCCAGGTGAATTCCAGAGCCCTGAAGAGATCTACGGCCTTGTGGTCGGACTCCACAAAGGCCAGCCAGTCTACCTCAAAGATGTAGCACGGGTAGTGGATGGATTCAAGGACGAGGAGGGCCGCGCTCGTCTGAGCGGACACCAAGCTATCAATATTCAGGTTAAGAAACGTGCTGGTGAGAATGTGTTGCACATCACCGACCAGGTCGACCGGCTCATCGAAGAGCAGATGCCTACCTGGCCCGCAGGGACTGAGGTAAGCAAGCTGATGGACCAGGCCAAGGACATCAGGGGTATGGTCTCCGACCTGGAGAACAACATTATCACTGGCTTAATCCTGGTCATTGTTGTTCTCTTTTTTGTCATGGGTGTGCGCAACGCCGTGCTGGTCAGCCTGGCCATTCCCTTCTCCATGCTCTTGTCCTTTATGGTTCTCCATGCCCTGGGCATTACCCTTAACATGGTCGTCCTTTTCTCTCTCACTCTTGCCCTGGGCATGCTGGTAGACAACGCCATCGTCATCGTTGAAAACATTTTCCGTTATATGGAGCAGGGCGTACCCCGCATTCAGGCAGCCATGAGAGCAACCAGCGAGGTGGCCCAGCCGGTCATTGCCTCAACTCTGACCACTGTGGCGGCCTTCTCTCCCCTCATCTTCTGGCCGGGGATCATGGGCGAGTTCATGTCCTATCTACCCAAGGCGGTGATCATTACCCTTTCCTCCTCACTCTTTGTTGCTATGGTCATCAACCCAGCCCTCGCAGCCATCTTCCTGCGACTGCCGCCGGGGCACCGCTTCTCTAAGATCAAGGCCAGTGCCGAGGAGATCGAACAGGCTGGTGAAGCACCCATCACCGTGAGGGGCCCGATGCTCAATGCCTACCGCCGCCTACTAAACAGCGCCCTGAACCACCGCCTGGCTGTACTGGCTATGGCCTTCCTGTCTGTGGTGGCAATGGCCATGATCTGGTTCCAGCAGGTCGGTCTTGAGAAGCCGATTGAGTTCTTCCCTGACGTAGATCCTCATAACATTTATATTAACCTGGATATGCCAGAAGGGGCCAATCTGGAGTACTCCGACAGAATCGCCCGGCAGGTGGAGGTAGCCCTCTGCAAAGGCCCTGGTCAAGCCTTGGCACATCCTGAAACTAATCCGGCGCAGTGCTATTATAATAATACCGAGAAGAAAAAACATACCTTGCGTAATGGTCAGCAGGTCATAGGGCTTACCGACATGGCCAATGTCAAGCACATCTATTCCAGGACAGTGGCAGTCACTGGTGGCAGTTCCTCCTTTGAGAGCAACTCACCCAACCACATCGGCATCCAGTTCTACGATATTGAGGACCGGGTCGAGCCATCCCCAAAGACTGTCGAAGAGATCCGAAAGCGAATAAAGGATATACCAGGTGCCCAAATCAGTGTTGCCGAGCAGGAGGAGGGACCCCCCACCGGAGCACCTATAAATATCGAGATTGTGGGTGACAATTTCTATATCTTAGGCCGAATCGCCCAGGAAGTGCGGGACGTACTGGAGAAAATTCCCTTTGTCCAGGATATTCGCGACGACTATGTCGCAGGATCTCCCACGGTCATGGTCAGGATCGACCGGCAAAAAGCAGCTCTATTGGGTCTTTCCACCGATATCATCGGCTTCGCCCTTAAGGTTGCCTTCAACGGTATCAAGGTCTCCACCTTCAGAGAGGGTGATGAAGACTATGATATAACTGTCCAACTACCTGAGTCAGACCGCAAGGTAACCGATATTCTCCGTGAGCTGCTTATCCCTACGCAGGAGGGTCTGGTTCCCTTAAGTACCGTTACCAAGTTCAAGATCACCGGCGGCCTGGGCCAGGTCAACCGCATCAACCACGAGCGGGTGGTAACAGTCAAGGCTAATGTTGACGAAAAAAATGTCCCGGGGCCAGTTGTTCGGGCACAGGCCGAGAAAATTATGGCCGACTTTCCTCTTCCGCCAGGCTACAAGATACGCTTCACCGGCGAGCTCGAGGAGCAACAGAAGGCCCAGGCCTTTCTGTCCAAGGCCTTTGCCGCAGCTCTCTTTCTTATCATCCTTATTCTGGTCACCCAGTTTAATTCTGTCTCCCAGCCGTTTATCATCATGACCTCAGTCATTCTTTCGTTAGGCGGTGTCTTCCTCGGGCTAACCGCCATGGACCTGCCCTTTGGTATCATCATGACAGGAGTCGGAGTTATCTCCCTGGCCGGCGTGGTAGTCAACAACGCTATTGTCCTCATCGATTATACTAATCGGCTCCACCAAAGAGGGATGAACTTCAGGGATGCAATCGTCGCTGCTGGATGCACCCGCTTGAGACCTGTCCTTTTGACAGCGGCAACAACAATCCTCGGTCTTTTGCCCATGGTCACCGGCATCGCCTACAATTTCCATGAGATGAAAATCTCCTGGGTTAGTGAGTCGAGCCAGTGGTGGAGTTCCATGGCCAGCGCTGTCATCTTCGGTCTGGCCCTGGCCACGGTCCTGACCCTTGTCGTTGTTCCAACCCTTTATGCTCTAGTCTACAGCACAACTCGAGCCACCGAGCGCGGTGTCAAACGTATCCGCCGAGCCTACTGGGCCCCCTTCTATCGTATGACAGGCACTACTTCTGAGGAAGAAAAACAGCTTTGACCATCTGGCTAAAGTAAAGATAAAGACCTTGCTTTTGAGTAGTGGGTAAAATAAAAACCCTCCCCAAGATAATGCTGGCTAATTGTATGACTGCGATTATTATTATGGAGAAAGTAATGAGACATAGGGTATTAAATTTTGGACACTTTTCAGCAATTAACTGTTTGACGGTTTAAATATAAAATGATAATTTTTTTAGTGAATATCAATGATTGATATAGAATCCACCTACAGAAAGGATACTGTGTATGATAGATAAAATGCCAATTACAAAAGAAGGATTGGAAAAATTACGACAGGACTTGCATACTATTATCACTACTGATCGGCCAAAGAATATCAAAGCGATTGAAGAGGCGAGATCTCATGGGGATTTGAATGAAAATGCAGAATATCATGCAGCCAAGGAAAGACAGTCTTTTTTAGCGGCCAAAATAAATGAGCTGGAGATGGCAATTAGCAGATCAGAGGTTATTGAAATAAGTAATGAGCCAGCAGAAAAGATTATCTTTGGCTCAACCGTTGACCTAAAAAACCTTGTTAATAATCAAACGGTTACATACCAGCTTGTTGGACCATATGAATCTAACCCTGAGGATGGTAAAATCTCAATCATCTCTCCATTAGGAAAGGCCCTTATTGGGAATGAGGAAGGTGATTATGTAAAGTTAAAAACCCCTGGTGGTGTACAGGAATTCGAAATTTTGGAAATAAAATAAATTTGTAACTCAGGTTCACAGTTCCGGGTTCACAGTTCAGGGGTTAAACTTGGAGCTATTGACCTTTGTCCATGCCGAAGCTGCTCATCTGGTTCATGAAAAACGCACCTTAAGGGTTAGTGATGCAGCAAATAGCCATTGAATCCCGATTTATCGGGAAACCCCGAACCTTTGTGGCTACATCTTTTCTTCCTTTAAATCCATCATTCCAACTTTCCATCCTTCCAATATTCTAATTGGAGCAAAGCCCCTAATATCCTACTCGCTGAGCAATAATTCCCTGTTCTGTTACGTATTCTGCCCTCACTTTCACAATTTCATTCCTGATAAGCCTATTTGAAGGAAAACTAAATCTGACATAATTATCACTCAAGCCCCGGATTAGGTTTCTTTCTCTAGGCGCCCATCCCTCAGCGAGAACTGAAAAGGTTTGGCCCACTAAACTATCACGGAAAATTCTTCTCTTTTCCTTGTCAAGGGCCCTTAAAAGAAATGCCCTTTCTTTGATCACTTTGTGATCGAGGTGGTCAGAAAATTGTGCTGCAGCGGTCCCCTCTCTTCTTGAGTAAGGAAACACATGCAAATAGCTTACAGGAAGATCTTTTAAGAGCTCAAAGGTATTATTGAATGACCTCTCATCCTCCCCAGGAAAGCCAGCCAAGACATCAACGCCTATTGATACCTTACCGATAAGGCGATTTATCTCATCCACCCTCTCATTAAATATTCTGGTTGTATAGCGCCTATTCATTCTTTTTAACACAGAATCATCTCCGCTCTGTAAAGAGATATGAAAGTGGCGGCAAAGCCAATTATTGCTGGACATCAATTCAATCAGCTCTGTTTTTATCTCTGTCGGTTCAAGTGAACTAAGCCTTATCCTTAGCCCAGGGGTATTTTTACCAATCTCAATTAGTAGCTGGGTTAAATTTATGCCGTTGTTAAGGTCTGAGCCATATTTGCCAAGGTGAATCCCTGTAAGCACAACCTCTTTATAATGATTTTTTTCTAACTCCTTGACTATTTTAATAACTTTATCGGGTTCAAGGCTTCTCAAGGGGCCACGGGCCATAGGCACAATACAGTAAGTACAAAAGGACTCGCATCCATCCTGTATCTTTAAAAAAGCCCTCGTTCTTTTTGAAAAACTTTTGACAGGAATTTGTTCGAAGGTCTCAGATGCCGCGAAGTCCTCCATTAAAATAAGGGGTGGATTATGGTGAATGGCATTGACCAAGAGCTCAGGAAGAGAGCTCTTTCCTTTATTTCCAACGATCAAATCTACCCCATTAATCTTAGATAATTCATCAGGGAAGACCTGCCCATAACACCCGACAACAGCAACAATAGCCTGAGGGTTCTCCCTTATAGCCCTTCTGACAGCTTGCCGTGACTGATAGCTTGCCGTAGCTGTCACTATGCAGCCATTTACTATTACTAAATCCGCTTTTTTATCCTGCCCGGCCATCTGGCAACCCTTATTGACCAATGATTCTTCAATAAAGGCGGATTCATACTGGTTTACCTTACAGCCGAGGGTGATAATCTTAAACAATTTTGTCATTTTAAATCGTTATCCGTTCACCGTTTTCCGTTCATCGAAACACACTAATGCCTAAGGGCGGTCAACGGATAACGGCCAACCGTGAACGCTTAATACTTTCTAATCCATCCTCCCCCGAGGACCTTTTCTCCATCATAGCACACAAAGGCCTGACCCGGAGTTATTGCCCATTGCGCTGTATCAAACTCAAAATGGACAATATCGCGCGAGATGATGGTAAGTGTACCATCAGCAGGCTCATGCCTGTACCGTATCTGGGCCTGCACTCGTATCTTTTTTTCCTCCGGCAGAGCCCCTACCCAGTTAAAATCCTCTGCTGTGAGGGTTGCGGTAAACAATGCTTCCCTTGTGCCTACTACAATCTCATTGGTTTCTGGTCTGATCTGACATACATAAAGCGGTTCTCTTGAGCTTATCCCAAGTCCCTGCCTTTGCCCAATAGTGTAGGCATAGGTGCCTGAGTGAACGCCCAATACATTACCCTCGAGATCAATAATATCTCCATGCGATAGCATGCTCTTATCAACACGGCTCTTCAAAAATGACCGGTAATTGTTGTCAGGTATAAAGCAAATCTCCTGGCTTTCAGGGTGAATTGATGCTGATAGCCCCCTTTCTTCTGCCTCTTTGTATATCTCCGCCTTTGTCATATCCCCCAAAGGGAACAGTGTTTTTGACAGGTGAGACTGGCCCAACCTGTGTAAAAAGTAAGATTGATCCTTTTGTCTATCCTTTCCCTTGAGAAGATCAATATATCTTTTATTAGAACTCCTTCTTGCCCTTGCGTAATGGCCTGTTGCGAGATAATCAATTCTTTTATTATCCATCCATTTAATAATCTGTCCAAATTTGACCACATAATTACAAACAACACAGGGATTGGGTGTTAAGCCCAAAGAGTAAGATCTAATAAAATAATCAATGACCTCTTTTTGGAAAGAATTGTTTACATCTAAAAGATATAAGGGGATATTTAATCTATCTGAAAGTAACTTAGTTATCCTTACCTTTTCTGCCCTTTCTTTGGGCGAAATGGGAAGAAGAAGATGAATCCCTATAATATTCCACCCTTCATCCTTTAAAATAGATGCAGCATAAGAACTATCCACCCCACCACTAAGAGCTACAGCAATTGTCTTTTTTCTCGATATCATTTAACCCTCAATGTTTTTACCCGGATTAGCTATTTCAGGCAACTAATTCAGGTTTACCAAATATGATGTTATTTTACCTGGGTTGAGCAGTTCACCGTTCACGGTTTCCGTTTGAAACCCCCTAACTGGCTGTTAAGAAAAGGAAAATACGTTGATAAATACAAATCTTATGTTTCACCTAACCCGCCTGCCAAAGTCTTGTACGGCGGACAGGTGCGTGAAAGACGCTAATCTGAGTCGCGCCTCAGGCAGCATCAATAAAGCTAAGAATATCAATACACTATAATCTTTGAACCCTGAACCCTGAACCTGGAATCGCTCACTTAAGGTTTTATCAAAGGAATATATACCATTGAGTTGAATAGGGAATCTTTACGCAGGGAGATAAAGGGGCATTATCCTTAAGGCAGACCTCAACAAATCTCTATCCCGGAAAAGTTATGGTTTATTTTACACGTGAAGAACCTATGTGATGAAATATCGTAAGAGTTCACCGTTGTCAGTTCCCCGTTCCCCGATAAGTCAATAACAGCAATGCACCGCTTAAATATACATATCCATCAACAGGCCAAACAATCGATTGCTCCAGAGGAATATTTCCCCTTTCGGACAACGGTGAACTGTGAACAGTTACGTATTTATTAAGAATTAATCGAGGAGGCCTTTGTCGAAATTGACCTCCATCGCCTTGGCAGGACAGGCTATTACGCAAAGCTCGCAGGCACTGCATTTATCTTTATCAAATGCTACTGTCATCTCTGGTCTTTCAATATAAAGGGCCCCGGTAGGACAAACTGCTGTGCAAGCACCACAATGAAAACATTCTTCCTCATTTCTCTTTATATCCTGGCTTATACTGTCTACCTTTATCCCGAGATTCTTCAGATACTTAACACCGGATTTGTAGTTTTTCCGGTTTCCGCTCAGTTCCATCACGACCATTCCTTCTTTTCTGGGATAAATGGTAGCCTTTAATATATTACATGAGAGGTCAAATCTCTTGACTAAATTCATTACAATAGGTTCATTGACAATCTCTCGAGGAAACCTGAGATGAACCACCTTTGCGTACATACCAACCTCCTTATCTATATTTGTACCCGTTCACAGGTTCAACCCTGAACGTTGAACCTTTTACAACCGTGAACGGTTATCTATACTTTTCCATTACCCTTGCAAATCCAGGCATTGCCCTTTCTATTGTGTCATTTTCCACACAAAAGGCAATTCTAAAGTACCCGGGGCCTCCAAAACCTGTCCCTGGAACAGTGAGAATATTCTCCTCCTGGAGAGACGCGACAAACTCCACATCATCTGGAATAGGGGTTTCAGGAAAAAGGTAAAATGTCCCCTCGGGCATGGCAAAACGGTAGCCAGCGGAATCCAGACCTTCACAAAGGAGATCTCTCTTTTGCCGATAAAGCTCCACATCAACACTATCCTCCAATAAAAACGGTATCACTCGTTGCATCAAGGCCGGGGCGTTTACAAACCCAAGGATTCTGTTGCACATACCTAATCCCTCTATAATAATATCTTTATCAGCCATAAGGGGCTGGACAGCAATATATCCAATTCTTTCTCCTGGAAGAGATATATCCTTCGAGAACGATGTTACCACAAAACTCTCTCTGTAGGCATTAAATATAGAAGTAAACTTCAAACCATTATAGATTATTTTGCTATATGGCTCATCAGATATCAGATAGATCGGCTCCCCGCGTCTTTTGCTGTATCGGTCTAAGAGCTCACCCAATTGTGTCAGTTCCTCATTTCTGTAAACCTTACCTGTTGGATTGTTGGGATTGGTTATCAATACTGCTTTAGTATTGGAATGGATAGCTCCCTCAATAGCAAGAAGATCAAGGGAAAAGTCAGGATTGGTATTGACAGTCCTGGCAATACCACCATAATTATCGATATAAAAATTATATTCCATGAAATAGGGCGCAGGTATAATTACCTCATCACCTGGATTAAGTATGGTTTTCATAACCACATTTATCGCCCCGGCTGCTCCTACAGTCATAACTATATCCTCAGGACCAAATGAAAGGTTATTGATACCTCCCAGGTAATGAGCCACCGCCTCACGTGTTTCAACAAACCCTGCATTCGGCATATATCGATGCATACCGGATGAATTGTTAGAGGTCAAATCCCTTAAAATCTCCCCAACTTTTGCTGGTGGTTCGAGGTTTGGATTTCCCAGGCTAAAATCAAATACATTCTCAGGGCCATATTTTTCCTTTCTGAGAGCACCCTCCTCGAACATCTTTCTTACCCATGAGGATTTCTGGATTGAGGTTCTAATTTTGTTTGAAACAGACATTTTATCCCCTTTCTTATCAATGAGTTAAAAATAAAAAAAAGGCCGTGGAAATTTTCTCTTTCCACGGCCTGATTAGCACTTTATTGCTCTATTCAATCAGGTCCGCGGACGAAGATAAAGCCAAAAAAATAATAACCAAAATAATTCTCAAATGAAAAGTATGATTTTTTTGCCATTTTCATAACCTTCTAAAAATTTTATAAAACTATAAATAAAAGAAAAAGCAGTTGTCAATAAAAAAAGTAAAAAAGTAACATCCGACAAATTCCTGTTGACATATCAGTGACACCTAAGTTATAAAAAAAAAGCTGGGGGAGCTGATAGGCTGAGAACTTCCGAACTCACCGGTATGGATGTTACTTTGGTGAACGGAATGACCCCTCGAACCTGTCCGGGTAATTCCGACGCAGGAAAGCGGCTACGAAACAAATATGAAGCCGTAATTCTTAAGTCAGCAATTACGGCTTTTCTTTCCTTTCGAGTATTTTCCTGTCTTCAGCTCTTCATATCTGTTTATCTAATAAAAAAGTCCCAAGGTTCCAGGTTCACGCCTGCCCGCCCCGATTGTATCTGGACAGGCGGGGTTCAAGGTTAGAAAGATAAAATACTGTCGAATCATCGGTATAAAGTATTTGATTTCAATTTGAAGATAAATAAGGAGATCACCTGATTCTTGCCAAAAGCCACGCGGTATTGCATGGATGTCAACCGTGAACGTTGAACGGTGAACCCGACAACCTGAGTTACATAAAAAGATACATAAGAAGAACCCAATAACTTTCACAGACTACCACGGTGATCATTGTCCTATTAGATGTTTAATTTTTCCATCATAAAAGAGGGGCAGCTATGAAAAGGATTTTAACTATTGCTGGTTCAGATTCCGGAGGTGGCGCAGGAATACAAACTGATTTAAAAACCATCACTGTACTGGGTGGATATGGTATGAGCGTAATCACGGCGCTTACTGCGCAAAATACAGTTGGGGTTCAGGCCATCTTTGAATTGCCGCTGGATTTCATCGAAAAACAGATTGATTCGGTAGTTGAAGATATTGGGGTAGATGCAGTTAAGACAGGGATGCTCTCAAGTTCACCAATAGTAAGCCTCGTAGCCTCAAAGATAAAGCAATACCAAATAAAGCGCGTTATTGTAGACCCCGTGATGGTAGCAAAAAGTGGAGATTCTCTACTTAAGGAAGAGGCTCAAAAGGCCCTGCGCGAATTGTTGATCCCCCTTGCCTTTGTTGTGACTCCAAACCTCCCTGAAGCCTCAGTGCTTGCTGGTTTTGAGGTTAACGATCTGGAGACAATGAAAGAGGCAGCCCGCCACATTTATAATCTGGGAGCCAGAAATGTGTTAATAAAGGGGGGGCACCTGGAGGGAGAGATTTTAGATCTCCTTTTTGATGGAAATACATTCTACGAATACCCTACGCCTCGTATCCCTACGAAAAATACCCATGGGACTGGATGCACCTTTGCATCCGCGCTAGCCACAGAACTTGCGAAGGGAGGCACGGTTCAAACAGCAGTTAAAAGGGCCAAATCCTTTATGACAACTGCCATCAGATTTTCTCTTTCTCTGGGAAGAGGACATGGTCCAACCAACCCTTATGCAATTATTGCAAGGGAAAAGGAACGCTTTCAGGTATTAGAGGATCTAAAGGCTGCCCTTGAAAAATTACAAAAAGACAAAATCGGTAATCTGATTCCTGAGGTTCATTCTAATTTAGGATACGCACTTCCCTTTGCAGAAAACTCAGAGGATGTTGCTGCTTTTCCTGGTCGAATCACAAAATTGAATGATTCTATTGCTACTTTTTCAGGCCCGGAGTTTGGCAGCTCCCGGCACATCGCAAGCATTATACTTACCTTGATGAAACACGATCCGAATTTCCGATCGGTAATGAACATCCGATTCTCAGAAGAAATTATTCGAATATGCGAGCGTGTCGGTTTACAGGTCCGCAGCTTTGACAGGGCGGATGAGCCTGCACAGATAAAAAAACAAGAGGGTTCCTCGCTGGAATGGGGCACACAAGAAGTACTAAAGCAAGATGAAATCCCGGATATTATCTTCGACAGGGGAGATGTAGGCAAAGAACCTATGGTGCGGGTTATTGGTAAAAATCCAGATGAGGTAGTGAAAAAGGTTCTCAAGATAATGCAGGAGATAAAGGATTGAGAGCCTTGAGTATTTGGTTTTTAAACCTAAATGGAGGCAAATCATGAATGGCATTACACCAATTCCGAGAAGCCAGAGAACACTTAATGGCTTCGATTTCTTTCTCCTGTGGGCTGGAGCAGCTGTTTCTCTGGCCGAGATATGGGCCGGGGGTATTCTGGTGCCCATGGGATACATTACTGGGTTAATAGTGATTCTCTTGGGCCATATTATCGGAAACACACCCCTGGCCCTGGGTGGAATTATCGGCAGCACATGGGGTATTCCCACTATGGTGAGCACACGGCCAGCTTTTGGTGTCCGCGGATCTTATATCCCAGCGGTACTGAATATTTTCCAGCTCATCGGGTGGACTGCGGTCATGGTGTGGATTGGGGGTCAGACAGCCGCCACCTTTACCCAGGAATCCTCAATCTTTACCCCCAAGTTCTGGATCCTTTTTCTGGGAGTGCTGACGACCCTATGGGCTCTTGTTGGGCACCGATTTTGGAAATGGCTTCACCGTATAGCGGTAACCGCCCTGGTGATTCTCTGTATTATAATGACCTATGTCGTATTCAAGGAGTATGGGATCTCTCAATTGCTGAAGGTTCGCTCAACAGGTGATCTTCCCTTTATGGTAGGTCTCGATTACGTGATAATTATGCCGATTTCATGGCTGGCACTCGTCTGTGACTACTCTCGATATGCAAAAAATGATAGCAGCAGCTTTTGGGGAACATGGGTTGGATATTTCATCATCAGTTCGTGGATGTACTTTATTGGATTAAGCGCTGCATTAGCCACCAAGTCACCAACTCCTGAATCAATGGTATTGGAAGTGATGGTCTCCTTTGGACTCGTGGTTCCTGCCATGATTATCGTGCTCTTCTCCACCTTTACCACCACATTTTTGGATATCTACTCTACTTCAGTCTCAGCCCTCAATATCTATCCAAAATTGGGAGAGAAAAAAGGGGTTATTATCGGTGGCGCCCTCGGGACCATTATCGCACTCATCTTTGCTGGCTACCCAGGGACATATGTGCATTTTTTAGAAATCATCGGCTTTATCTTCTGTCCTCTATTCGGGATTGTTCTAACAGACTATTTTTTTACACGGAAGCGGATTCTTTTGCCTGATGAGCTGTTTACTCGTGGCGCCTACTGGTATACAAAGGGAATTCATTGGACAGCATTTGGCTGCTTGGTGGTTGGTTCATTAGTGTTCTGGCTTGGCAGGTACTTGCAGATCGGAGGAGCCATTCCAAGCTTCCTCATCTCCGCAATTATCTACCTTATATTAACTATGGGCTTCAGAGGAAAACAACATCCCGTGGAAAAAGAAGTACAGGAGACCTTACATTAATTTTTATGTAACTGGTTCAAAGTTCCGTGTTCACGGTTCAATGGTTATTTGCTGAAGCATTAACAGTTAAATGCGGGTTTTTCATGAGCCGGTTGAGGACTCTTGGCATGGACAATGGTTCATGGCTCCAAGTTGAACCCCTGAACTGTGAACCTTGAACCCGACAACCTCTTAAGAAACTGAACTTAGCGCCTTTCAGGCGGACTTTTAGTCCCCAGCATATTCCATTGTCTCTCGGTTACAATTGGGACAGCCTAGAATAGGCATAAAACCTTCGTAGTATGTTCCTTCAAATTCCGCCTTCGCA
>Ga0315533_1000532_pt1 | contig 32304 bp, 33 predicted proteins | sample SalMarSW160130MG_FD_203081 | JGI IMG/M metagenome (GOLD analysis project Ga0315533, IMG submission 203081) | Salt marsh sediment microbial communities from the Plum Island Ecosystem LTER, Massachusetts, United States - Salt Marsh Sediment SW1601-30 ...
CTACGAATTACGAATATTTTTACTTTTTAATTTTTAATTCCTCAAAAATTCTTTGATACAGTTGGAAAATTAATTTTTCCTGCTCTTTTATATCCAAAACCTCCCTTCGAATTCGGGCTTTCTCTCTTCTTATAAATTTGCGAATAGATTTGGGCATCCGTTTTTTCCCCATAATATAAAAAATTATATCCAACTACAAAAGTTAAAAATAACAGACATAAAATAAAAAACAAACACATAATGGATAGTATTTACACTTTAATCTAAAATAAAATAAAAATCAAGTTTTTAGATTTTTTATTCTCCTTTTATTACCGCTAAGGGTATTAATTTCGCTACTTTTTTTGATAAACCAGCTTGATGGACAACTTCAACCACATCATCAACATTCTTGTAAGCAATTGGCGCCTCTTCAGCAATCCCTCTCATTGACCGACATTTTATAATTATTCCTTTTTCATTTAATCTTCTGACTACTTCTTCCCCTCTAACTTTTCTCATCGCCGCATGCCTCGACATTGCTCTGCCAGCACCGTGGTTCACGGTGTACCAGGCCTCTTTTGATTTTTCAGTTCCCACACAAATATAAGAAGCAGTACCCATCGTGCCTGGAATTAAAACTGGTTGACCAACTTCTTTATACTTTTCTGGAATATCTAGATGCCCTGGTGGGAAAGCCCTTGTTGCTCCTTTTCGATGAACAATCAATTTCATTCTTTCACCGTCTACTTCGTGCTCCTCAATTTTAGCAATGTTATGAGCTACATCATAAAGCAATTTCAAATCCGCCTTTTCTCCTAAAATATCTCTCCAGGCCTCTCTGATATAATGAGTTATCATCTGTCTGTTCGCCCAAGCGTAATTACAAGCGGCTGACATTGCCTTAAAAAACTTTTGTCCTTCAGGAGAATTAAACGGAACACAAGCCAATTCTCTATCTGGAAGTTCGATTTTATATTTTGGTAAAGATTGCATTACTATTCTCAAATAATCAGTACAATTTTGATGCCCAAGGCCGCGAGACCCGGTATGAATCATTATCACTATTTGGTCTTTAAACAATCCAAAAACTCCCGCTACTTTTTCATCAAAAATTTCCTCTACTTTCTGAACTTCGCAAAAATGATTTCCAGAGCCGAGAGTCCCTACCTGATCCCTCCCTCGATTTTTAGCATGTTCTGACACGCAAGCGGCATCCGCTTCCTTCATTTTTCCTCTCTCTTCACAATTTTCAATATCTTCTTTCTCTCCATAACCTTGCTCTACTAATCTTGGCACTCCTCCCTCTAAAATTTTGTTGATTTGGTCAATTGACAACTTTATTTTTCTTCCTCTTCCTAAACCAGATGGGACTTCTTTTTGAATCTCAGTAGCTAATTTATCTAAATAGGGCTTAATTTCTTTTTCAGTGTATTGTGATTTTAACAATCTAACCCCACAATTTTGATCGTACCCAATTCCGCCAGGTGAAATTACGCCTTCAGGATATCCAGTTGCTGCTACACCTCCTATAACGAATCCGTAACCTGTGTGACAGTCAGGCATAGCCAAAGAATATTTTACAATTCCTGGCAAAGAAGCGACATTAATGACTTGTTTTGTTGCATCAGGTTCTATCTTATCTAGCAGTGTTTCTGAAGCATAAATCCTAGCTGGTACTCTCATATCTTTCCTAAAAGATTTAGGGATCTCCCAGAGCCAGTTGTTTATTTTTATAAAATCTTCTTTTTTCATAAACTCGATACCAATACACCAATAAAACACGAATGACACTAATAAACTTATTCGTAACGTTGGTGTCAATTCGTATATTAGTGCCGTGTTAATTCATTTTAACTTATTCCCTCAATTTTTCCAAAAAGAAAAAGCTCAGTTTAATTAGTTTAAACCGAGCTTAAAAATATAAGGAAATTATTTCCTTTTTCAGATTAACACCGGAAGATAGTAAATAATTCCGGCGTCAATCAAGCTTGTTACTATAACCGTTACCAGAAAGAGACGAAAGGGAAACATTTTTTTCATAGGAAGTTTGTTCATGAAGGAGAGATACAAATATCCAACGATACTAACAGCAAAAGTAGCAATAACAATAGCAAGAATAGCGGCAGCGACAAAAATAGATATAAATGTCTGTTCTGAAGCTGGTTTATTCACCAACAAGCAGACCAAAACTGTAGACGTTAAAACCATTACTACAGATATTATTCCACCTATTATTAACCATTGTGTTTTTGATATGGTCGACCAGAAATTTTTCATCTTTCTTCACCTCTCTCCTTATCAAATTGTTAATTTACTATTTCTTTTTTTCAATTTAAGTTGTATCATCTATCCATAATTTTGTCAAGTTTTTTCGGTTTTTAAATTCTTCTCTAACTATCTGGCGGTCATCCCAGGGTATTTTTTTGCCTTTCTCTACACAGAGCCAGGGCTCACATCCTTTGCCGGTAATTATCACAACATCATCTGGTTCTGCTAATTCAAGCGCCTTTCTAATTGCCTTTCTTCTGTCTAAAATTTTTAAAACCGCTGATTTGCGCCGGCTGTCGGGCTGATTTGCCCTAACGCTTTCAACGCCGGAAGCCACTTGATTTATAATCTCCATTGGATTTTCGTCATAGGGGTCTTCATTGGTGACAATGATTTCTCTACAATACTCAGCCGCCAGTTTCCCTAAAACCGGCCTTTTCCATTTATCCCGACCCCCGCCGCAAGCACCTAAGACACAGACAAGTTTTGAGTTTTGAGTTCTGGCTCTTGCCCTGTTTAATGTTTTATAAACATTGAGTAGGGCTTCCGGCGTATGGGCATAATCAACAATCACCGTAAAAGGATTTTTAACCACAATTTCCATTCTTCCGGGAATCTCTTTTACTTTTTCTAAGGCTATTTTGCAGCTTTCCAGAGATATTCCCTGCGATAATCCAACACAAATCGCCGCTAAGGCGTTGTATATATTAAACTTACCAAGTAAATTAAGATTAAATTGTCTATTCTGAACTTCAAAACTTATATGTTTTTCTGTGGTAGAAAACGATGAGCAACGAACAATGAACAATTTTTTATTACTCGCTGTCTGCTGCTTGCTGTTCATTGTGTGGCCATATTTTTTTCCAGCCGGAATTTCTAAAAAATATTTCGCGTTTTTATCATCTAAGTTAATAATGTGAATTTTCTTTGTGCTTTTGAAAAGTTTTAATTTTGCTTTTCTATAATTTTCAAACCCTTTGTGGGATTCAATATGTTCGGGGCTTAAATTGGTAAATACAGCAGCATCAAAATCAATAAATTTATGGCGATATTGTTTTATCCCTTCAGAGGTTATTTCTAAAACTACATATTTACAACCGGCTCTAAGCGCTTGTCTTAGAAACTTTTGAAGTTTCATTCTTCCGGGCATAGTCATTTTTAATCTATTTTCCCATTCTTGTTTTCCAATCTTAAATTTAATTGAAGACAAAGAAGCTACTTTGTAGCCAGTTTCTTCAAAAATTCTGGCGGTCAATTCCACTACCGTGGATTTCCCGCTGGTCCCAGTCACTCCAATAACCACCATTTCTCTTGAAGGAAATCTATATAAAAAAGCGCCTATTAATGCCCAGGAAAAGTGATAAAAACCTAATAAAAAAGAGGGTATAAATTTTTTAATCAATTCCTTCACCCCCACACCATAATGAGCAGTAGTGCCTTTGGCACCAAAATACAAAGCCTCTGCTTGTTTGGTGTGGGGGTTCATTTTATTTAACGGGGCTAATTGCTGCTTAAAATTTTCAAGGCCTCTTTTATTCTCTGGCTGGTCTCTTTTATTTCTTTTGGAACCCTTGACGTTGCCTCTTTCGCTCTCTGGCGAGAAAAACCAAGATTAATCAATGCCTCTTCAACTTCATCAATTTTAGGAGGAAGTTTTTTCTTTTGGGAAAATTCCTTGATTTTTCCTGAAAGTTCTAAAATAATTTTCATTGCCTTTTTTTTGCCAATTCCAGGAATTCCCTCAAATATCTTCACATTTTGAGATGAAATTTCTTCTTTTATCTTTTCTAAACTCCCTAAAGAAGAAATTTCAAGAGCTGCTTTTGGCCCTACACCAGAAATGCTATTCAAAATTTCAAAAAATTCCAGTCCTTTGAAGTCTAAAAATCCATAAAGTTCTAAACTATTCTCTCTTACATTAAGAAAACAAAAAACCTTAAGATTTTTGCCAATTGTTGGTATTTTAGAAAAGACCTTTTTAGATAAAAAAACCTTATAACCAACTCCATTAACATCTAAAATAATAAATTTTTCCTTTTTTAAAATAATTTTCCCTTGGAGATAGCTAATCATTATTTCATTTTAACATATTTACCCCGTTTAGAAAATTCTATGTACCCCCCTAGTACAAAATATTTACAAAAATTTTAATTTCTGATAATATATTAATTACATTCTAAATCTTGTATTCTAAATCATGCCAATAACAAAATCTGCTAAAAAAGCTCTCCGTCAAAATATAAAGCGGAGAGCTAGAAATCTTATCTATAAAAATAAAATAAAGGGTCTTATTAAAAAGACAAAGAGTTTAATTTCAGAAAAGAAAATTGAAGAAGCAAGAAAACTTTTACCCCAATTATATAAAGCCTTAGACAAAGCCGCGAAGGTCGGGGTAATCAAGAAAAACACTGCCGGGAGAAAAAAATCAGGAATAACCAGATTGATAAATTCTAAATCTCGACAATAAACATATCTAATGCCACCTCTGGCTTAATATGTCCTGTCTTAATATCAAGGTCTACCTGAAAAATCTTCTGGTAGATTTTTTTTAGCTCTGAAAAAGTAAATTGTTGAGATTGGAAATAGCTTTTTTTTACCACAAAAGGATGAAGACCGCTTTTTTTAAAAATAACGTTATAAGCATTACCTTTTTCAATAAGTTCTTTAACTATTAAAAGATTCCTAAATTGAAAACTTATCATTGAAAGAATATATAAGGGTGAATTTCCTTTTTCTAAATGTCTATGAAGCAGTTTTAAGGCCTGTTTTTTATTTCTTTGAGCAATCGCATCAATGGTTTTAAAAATATCAGTTTCAATCTTCGGCTTTACTAAAAGCTCAACATCCTCTAATTTAATTTTCCTATTTTTTTTAAAACTTACTAATTTTTTAATTTCCTGACTCATTCGCCAAAGGTCATTACCAATATATTCAACGAGTTTTTTTATAACAACAGGTTCTGCCTCTGTATTGTATGTTTTCAACTCTTTTTTAATCCAATTCTTTAACTTTTGTCCTTCAAGGGGTTTAAACTCCTGACATTCGGCATTTTTTTTAAGAAAAATAAATAATTTATCTTTTCCATTAACCTTTCCTTGCTCATAGAATAAAATAATATCCTGAGAACTGACAAAATCTTTTCTGGCAATTAAGAATTTTTCTTTGAAACCAAAATCTGAAAAAGGACCATTCACGATCACCAACTTTTTTTCTTTAAACATTGAGGTTTGTCTAACCAAATCTCTAAAATCAGCGAAGATTGTCTTGCCAGATTCTTTCTGGCAATTAAAATATTTTAAGTTCAATCCACTTTTGTGAATTTTCTTATAGTGCTCTATTATTTCATTCAACTTCTGACGACTTCTATAGGTATCCTCTCCATAAAGAAAAATAATCATTTATTTATCTTATCTGAATTAAGAATAATTTCAACCTCTTTTTAATTTTTCTGTCCTTGCTTATTTTTTCAAATAAAAAAAGAGGGGTATAAAGATTTCTTTATACCCCACAGAGGTGTAGATGGAAGAGTTAGTTACTATTCGATTCCTGACCACTCAAAAATTCTGAATTGTACCCGTCTCAAAGATGGCATTCGCCAACGCGGTGTTCCTGAAACAATAGGAAAATACCTGTGGATGAGAACTAAAGAGGAACAAACTACGGAAAAAATCAATGCAGAACTAACCAAACTTGTGGTCAAACTACATCCGGTTTTCCATTGGACCAGAAATCCAGCTATTGCTCCTATTGCTGCCGAGCTGCCAATAATCAATCGGGTTGTCTGGTAAACAGCGGCTATCAGAATACGGACACCTTCAATCAGCCATAAAAGTGAGAAAAACGGAGCGATAACTATGTTGAGAATCAGCCAGGGGATTAAAAAAATTCCCTGAAGAATGAACAAAAAAATCATTCCGGTCATTCCCACCCACTGGTGCCATGCATAGGCAAAATCGTGTCCTTTTTCCTCTACATCTCCTTGCGTGCCTAAACCGGCGATGTAAAACAAGAAAATCACTAAAGAGCCAAGTATAGACAATACCCAAAAATCGCCATGATAACCGCCCGCAGGAAGGTAACAGTAAGAAATGTAACATCCCAAAGATATTGGCACTCCCCAGAGAGCAGCAGCTAAAGGACCCATCCACTTGATGCGTTTGAGTCCCCATAGACGCTCGCTGGGCAGAATTTCTTTGGCCTTGGCAAATGCATAAGGAATCTCTCGGACAACTCTTCCAACATCCACACAGAGAAAATAACCGATAGAAAAACCAATCAATCCAGAGATTATCAATCCAAGAATATTTCCTGGATAAATCTGGAGACCGATAAAGGTACCGGCTATACTTCCCATCAACCCAATTAGGTAGGGTTTCAACTTTTCCATTTTAATTACCTCCTTTTGAAAGAACTTTTTCGCCTATTATGACGAGTTGTAATCCTTGATTACAATATTTGTATCATATCACAGATAATAAATAGTGTCAAGAGATAACTAAAATTTTTGGCAATTTGAGCAGAAATGGGCGGTTCTACCTGCTATTTTTATCTTTCTTATTATTGTGCCGCAACGAGGACATTTCTTTCCTTCTTTTCTGTAAACATTAAGCAGCTGGTCAAATTTTCCTTTCCTCCCTTCTGTGTCGCGAAAATTGGAAACACTGGAACCGTGAAATTTAATTGCCCTAGTCAAAATTTTTTTAATCTCGTGATAGATTTTTCGCAAATCCTTATCTTTTAATTTTGAAACGTCTTTCAGGGGATGAATCCTCGCCTTCCATAAAATCTCGTCCGAATAGATATTTCCAATCCCGGCGATGATTGTCTGGTCCATTAAAACTGACTTAATTTTACCTTTTCGTCTTTTAGAGAAAGCTTTCTTAAATTTTTCAAAACTAAAATCTTTTGCTAATGGTTCAAGACCTAAACTTTTAATTTCTTTTGATTCTCTTAGTTTCTTGCTATCCCACAATTCTACTTTGGCGAATTTTCTTAAATCAGAAAGAGCCAGCATTAGACCCTTATCAAGCCAAAACATCAAGTGGATATAATTGTTCACTCTTTCTTGAAGGAACTTATTCTTTGACGGTTTCCAGTTTCCATTTTTCATTTTCCAGTTTCCAGTTAATAAATGGCCTGTTAATTTCTGATGGATTAATAAATTTAAATTATCAGATAAATCAAAAATAATATTTTTTCCTCTTCGCCAAACTTTTTGAATTTCTTTTCCCTTAAGTCCTTTTTTAAACTCCTCAAAATCCTTTGGTTTTTTAATAACTTTCTCAAAATCTGTCCAGACATCAACAAAGGTCCTTTCCAGGACCTTTTTATTCAAACCTCTTACTGTTATTTCTACCTCAGGAAGCTCCGGCATTGATTTATTTCAAAACTAATTTAATCTTCTCAACTATTTCCCCTGGGGTAAAGTGAGCTTTAATTAAATAATCATTTGCTCCCATTTTTAATCCCTTTTCTATATCATTTTTCTGGCCAAGGTTGGAGAGAATAATCACTGGAATTTCAGATAAAGCAGGGCTTGTTTTCATCTTAGCTAAAACTTCAAATCCATCTATTCCGGGCAAAATAAGGTCAAGTAAAACTAAATCTGGTTTTTCCTCTTCAACGTTTTTTATCCCTTGTTCTCCGTCTATTGCCTCGGAAATTTCATAACCCTCTTGGATAAGTTTTTGGGCGATTAACTCCCGGAGAAATTTATCGTCTTCAACTATTAAAATTTTCTTTGCCATAAATTTAGCGAACAAAGAGTAGCGGACAGCAAACAGTAAAAATTGTTCATTGTTCGTTGTTCATTGTTCATTAGTTTATTTTATCAAAATAATAAAGAAAAAACCAGCCCCTCACCCTTCGGAGAAGAATGAAGAGTTAATAAGATTCTTCAGTTAAAAACTCGGCAAATTTCTTTTTTATTGGAATAGTGAAATAAAAAGTCGTCCCTTTCCCTTCTTCGGATTCAAACCAAATTTCACCTCCATGGGCTTCAATAATATTTTTAGCTATAAAGAGACCCAGTCCTGTTCCTCCTGTATCTATTTTTATCACATTACTTCCTCTATAAAAAATAGTAAATACTTTTCTTTGCTGATAGCGAGGGATTCCCATTCCATTATCTTGAATTTGAACTTCGATTTCTTTTCGGTTTCCCTGAACAGAAACCGAAATCTTGCCGCCGGGAGAAGTATATCGCACAGCATTATCAATAATATTCGCGACAGCTATCCTTATTTTTCCAACATCTAACATAACTTTAGGCAATCTCTCTCCTGGCTTTATGAATCTAAATTTAAGTTTTTTCTTTTTCATTCTCTCTTGATAATCGTCTATTACAGATTGAATAGCTTCCTCAATGCTTGAAAGGGTCACCTTGGAAAGATATCTTCCTTCTTCGATTCTAGCTGCATTTAAGAGGTCATCAATTAAACTAATCATTTTTTCATTAGCCTGATAAACTTTCTCAATGATTTCTTTTTGCTTTTCGGTTAATTTTCCCATTTCCTTATCTAATAACATCCGCGTGCTCCATTTCACTGCTGAACTGGGAGTCCTTAATTGATGAGCAGCCAAAGCGATAAATTTGCTTTTCATTTCTTCCACGAGCTTTTCCCTGGTAATGTCGTGTAAAATAATCAAAGAACCAATCTTTTCCCCGGGAATTTTCATTGGAATAGCAGATACTTCCAAAATAAGATTTTCTTTGATTCGAAGTTCTTTTTTATACACTTCTCTTATTTCCCCGCCTAAGAGAGAAACTAAAGGCCTGACCAAAGGGAAAATACTCAATTCTAAAATTGATTTTCCTAATCCTTGTTTATTTGTAAACTCAAAAAATTTTTCCACCTGGGGATTACTTAAAAAAAGTTTATTTTTCTTATCGAAAACCAAAACCCCATCGCTTAAATAAGCAAGAACTGCTAAAATCCTTTTTATTTCTTTATTGTTTTTCTGAATATTTTCTAATAACAGATTTTTATTAAGTTCTTCTTTTTGTTTTTTTCTCCAGAATATCATTTTATGTTGTATGGGGTAAGCGTGAAATCAAACTTTGGAACCCATAATCCTTAAAAATTTGAACTATTTTTTCTTTATCATATTTTCCAAAATTACACTTCTCCAGATTAAATTCAATTGGCACGTCGCGTTTTATCTCAACTAACATTCTTGAGACAAAAGCCTGTTCTTTGCCATCTAATAATTTCTTTTTTAAAGAATCTTTTATTTTTTTAGCCCTCTCGCTATTCTCGCTTAATTCTTTATAAAGATTTTCTAAAAACCCGAATTCTTTAATTAAAACAATTGCAGTTTTCTCCCCAACTCCGGTAACTCCTGGAATATTATCTGAGGGGTCTCCCCGAAGGGCTTTAAAATCAAGTAACTGTTCTGAAGTTAGTCCCTGGTATCTTTCTTTTACTTTTCCTTCATCATAAAGAACAGCGTTTTTAATGCCTCTTTTCAAGATATAAACTTTTGTATTTTTATCAACCAGTTGGAGAGCGTCTAAGTCGCCGGTTAAAATAATTGTTTCAATCTCAGGTCCCTCACCCAAGAAACTTGGACGAAGGGCTGGAACGGCTTTAGAAATGGTTCCAATAATATCATCTGCCTCAAAACCTTTTTTTTCAAAAAGGGGAATATTAAAACTCTCTAAAATCTTTTTTATTTTAGGAATCTGCCGGCGGAGTTCTTCCGGCATTTTCAATCTCTTAGCTTTGTAGGTCTTAAATTTTTTATGACGAAAAGTAGGAGCAGGAAAATCAAAAGTAGCAACGATAAAATCTGGCTGAAATTCTTTTAGGATTTTAAGAAAAACCAACAAAAAACCATAGACAGCATTTACTATTTCTCCCTTCTTATTCGTTAATGGAGGCAAAGCATAATAAGCCCGGTAAATCAAGGCATTACTATCAACAATAATCAAACGCTTTTTATCTGCAGTCATATCCCCATTTTAGCACAAAATAATAAATTAGTAATTGATATTAATTTTTCTTTTTTTCTCATCTACAAATTCAAATTTAATCCAGACGGCATTTTTAGGAATTATCTTCTGGATGCGGTCTGCCCATTCAATAACAACAATGTTTTCAGATTTAGAAATGATTTGTTGAAAACCCAAATCTAATAATTCTTTTGGCTTTTTAATCCTGTAACAATCGATATGATAAAACTCTTGAAACCTGGAGCCCAAAACCCGAAATTTTTTTAAAATAACGAAGGTGGGGCTGAGGATTTTTTCTTTAATCCCTAAGCCCTTGGCAAATCCCTGCAAAAAAGTTGTCTTGCCTCCTCCTAATTCTCCTTCTAAAGCAATAATAAAAGCTTGCTTTTTAGGTTTCAGCTCTTTGGCAAATTTTTGACCTAATTTTCTTGTTTGGGCTGAGCTACTTGTAATATATTCTCTTTTCATGCTAATATATTGTAACATGGAACAGGCAAAAAAAATTAGAGGGGAAATAATAATTGCTCCTATCATAGTTAAAGATATCAAAAAGGAAGTAAAAAATATAGCTGATTTTAAGGAGATAATTAAAAAGAGTCTAAAGAAAAGGATAACTGATTTAGTCCAAATTATTTTGACAGGAGCCTTTTATCTCGATGCCTCTGATATCCATATTGAGCCAGAGGAAAAGCAAGCGAAATTACGGCTTAGAATTGATGGTGTTTTGCATGATGTTTTATATCTTAACCCAATCATATATAAAAAACTTCTTTCTCGAATTAAGTTGCTCTCTAAATTAAAACTAAATATAACCACTCGGCCTCAAGACGGTCGTTTTTCTATTTTAATAGAGGAATCCTCAATTGAAGTTAGAGCCTCATGTATCCCGGCTGAATACGGAGAATCGCTTGTGCTGAGAATTTTAAATCCCAAGTGGGTGGTGACTATGGAATCTCTTGGATTAAGAAAAGAGATGCTGGAAATGTTTAAAAAAGAGGTCAAAAAGCCAAATGGAATGATTATCTGCACCGGACCTACCGGTTCGGGAAAGACAACAACTTTATATGCTTTCTTGCAGAAAATAACCAGTCCTGAGATTAAAATTATTACTATTGAAGACCCAATCGAATACCATCTAAAAGGGGTCTCCCAAACTCAAATTGATGAAGCTCGCGGCTATGACTTTGCCAACGGTCTTCGGGCTATTGTCAGACAGGACCCTGATATAATTTTAGTAGGAGAAATCCGGGACCTAGAAACTGCTAAAATTGCTATTCAAGCAGCTTTAACCGGACATTTAGTTTTAAGCACCGTCCATACTAACGACGCTGCCGGCACTATTGCTCGACTCCAGGCCCTGGGGGAAAAACCCACTAATATCGCTCCGGCTCTAAATATAGCAATAGCCCAAAGATTAGTAAGAAAAGTATGTAATAAATGCGTGAAATTTAAAACAATTTTACCAGAGGATTTAAAAAAGATAGAGAAAAATTTAAAAAATCTTCCTAGCAATATCAAAATACCAAAACTAAATCCGAAAATGAAAATACCCTATGCTCAGGGCTGTCGGGATTGTAATCTTACCGGATATAAAGGCAGAATTGGTATTTTTGAGACCTTTACAATTGATGACGAAATGGAAAGATTTATATTAACCTCACCTTCTATTGCCGATATGAGAGAAAAGGCAATTAAAAAGGGAATGGTTTTAATGCGCCAGGACGGATTCATAAAAGTCCTAAAAGGAGTTACTACTATTGAAGAAATAGAAAGAGTAACTACCGAGTAAGTATTAAATATTAAGTATTAAAACCTAATAAAAAACTAAACCTGAGGCTGGGGACCAACTTAGCTTTAAAACAAAAGTTTTAGAACCTTCTGAGGTATAGTTTCGCTCTCGCCAAACTACCCATCTACAAAAATTCCGAGTCCCCAGCCTCAGGTTTAGTTTTTTATGCTTCGGTCTCGTTTAGCCTTAACCCTGACTTTAGTAAGAATCAATAATCATTATAATACTTTATGGAAAATTTGTCAAGCCCTTCCTCAACTGAAGAAGATAAAACTCTTGATTTAACTTTAAGGCCAAAAACCTGGGAAGATTATGTCGGTCAGGAAAAAGTAAAAAAGAATATTCAGATAATTATTGAGGCAGCGAAAAAAAGAAATCAGTCACCCGACCACCTCCTTTTCTATGGCAATAGTGGCTTAGGAAAGACAACTTTAGCCTACCTTATCGCTAAAGAAACAGGTAGTAATATTCGGACCACCAGCGGTCCAGTTATTGAAAGAGTCGGGGATTTAGCTGCTATTTTAAGTAACCTCAATGAAGGAGATATTCTTTTTATCGACGAATTTCATCGGCTCAATCGACTAATAGAAGAGTTCCTCTATCCTGCTTTGGAAGATTTCAAACTAAATCTTGTTTTGGGGAAAGGACCAATGGCTAGGACTATGGAACTCAAACTGCCTCGATTTACTCTAATCGGAGCTACCACTCGTCTGGCTTTATTATCTTCTCCTTTAAGAAACCGTTTTGGAGCAACTTTTCAGCTTAATTTTTATAAAAAAAAAGATATTGAAAAAATTATCCAAAGGTCAAGTAATCTCTTGGGGATAACAATAGAACCAGAAGCGGTTAAAACTATTGCCCAATGTTCCCGTTTTACTCCCAGAGTCGCTAATCGACTTCTTAGAAGAGTAAGGGACTTTGCTCAGGTTGAGGGAAAAGGAATGGTTACCCAAAAAATTGCCAAACAGGCCTTAAATTCTTTAGAAATTGACCAACTTGGCCTTGAATCAGAAGATAGAAAAATCTTAAAAGCAATTATTGAAAAATTTGGAGGAGGACCAGTTGGTCTTCAAACATTATCTGCAGCAAGCTCAGAAGAGGAAGATACTATTTTAGACATTTACGAACCCTATCTAATGCAGCTTGGGTTCATCGAGAGAACACCTAAAGGAAGAATTGCCACAAAATCCGCTTATCAACACTTGGGAATTAAACACAAGGGTTCCCAAAAATTTTTGATTTAATGTGAATAGCCTTACGAATAGGCCATACGAATAGATGTTAAAAATTTTTTGCTTAATTTTTAGTTTATTTATATTCCTGCCCCTTATTAGCCAAGGGGCTTCTTTAGACCCTTCACCTTTAGTTAAAAGTGAAGGGTTAGATGTTGTAATTAATGAGATTGCCTGGATGGGAACCGAAAATTCAGCAAATGATGAATGGATTGAATTATATAATAATAGTGAAAAAACCATAAACCTTGGGGGTTGGATTCTTAAAACTGCTGACAAAACTCCAAAAATTAATTTAAAAGGAACAATTCCGGCTAAGGGATTTTATTTATTGGAAAGAACTGATGATGAAACAGTTTTAGATATTAAAGCGGATTTGATATATAAGGGTAGTTTAAATAATAAAGGAGAGTATTTAAAATTAATTAATCTTCAAGAAAAAGTAGTTGATGAGATAGATTGTTCTTCTAAGTGGTTTGTTGGAGATAATAAAACTAAAAGAACAATGGAAAGAATAAATTCTTTATTTCTTGGAAACGACCCTAAAAATTGGCAAACCAGTCACAATCCTGAAGGAACCCCTAAATCCAAGAACAGCCCTGGACTTACGGAGGACAGGCCTCCGCAAGCTGAAACAGCTTCTATCGGTGAAAAAGTGGGCGAGGACGGGCCTCGGACAACTAATTCTTTTTTAATCGCTTTTGCCGTTGCTGTTTTTTCCGCAATAATAATTTTAATTCTTAAAAAGGCAATAACTCCTCAAGGGTCTAACCTAAGAGGTTAAACTTTTAATTTTTTGGAACCGAAAGCAAAAAGTTGTCATTTAAATAATCTATTATTCCGATGTAACCATTCAAACCATGACAGACCGAATCGGTTCTGACATATTTATTTTCTTTGTTCCAGAAAATGCCGCCAATTGCTCTTTCGGAATTCTCTAAGAAAGAGCTGTTTTCTTTTGAATAAGTGTATTGGATAAGCCACCTTATTATATTTACAACAGCATTTTTATATTTTTCGCAATCTCCTCTGTTTTGTTCAAGACAAAAGCTGTATGTATCGGTCATTACTTCAGATATCCAACCATTTCCACTGGTTGAATAAGATCCACCTATGCACCCGTAATTCAAAATATCATTAGGGTCTTTTCTTTGCTCCGAGATAATTTGGGTGCTTAGTGCAAAAATTATATCTTTGTAATAATCATCCTTATTAGTTTTGTAAAAATCTATAAAGGACATTACTACCCAAGAATTTGATATTGGATTTTTGGAACGATATTCGCCTTCAATGTATTTCCTGCCGGCTTCTTCATATTTTTCAGCAAAACGTTTGGCAATCTTTTCAGCTGAATCATAATATTTTTCCTCCCCGGTAATTATATAAATTTTGGAGAGAGCAGAAAGAACCTGACCATCATAAAGAAGTGATTCTTTTGTACTATGAAACCATTTCCCATCTTTATATGTTACATAGGATGTCATACTTCCATCTGGATTTTGCATAGTAACTAACCAATCAGCGCCCAGTTTAGCAGATTCTAAATATTTGCTGTCGTTGGTCAGTTTATATAATCTCAATAAAGTGAAAATAGTTTTTGACGTTGTTCCAACCACAAACTTCTTTTCCCGTTCTTTACTGTCCAAATAGTAAGAACCTTCGTCGCTTCGCTCCTCAGAACCTTTTTTCGCTATTGTATGAGTACATTTATTCTTGAAATAAGAATAATAAAAAGCTCCATATCCTTTAGTTCCTTCTGCTTTATTCTGCATAGAGAGAACAAACTCACCAGATTTAAATATCTGGCCTAAAAGAGCATTATCATTTTTAAAATTATAAAGATTTAAAAGTGTATATATAAGGGAAGATGTATATATAGTATGCAATCTATTTTCAAAAGAATCATCCAGAGCATAGTAATATTTATGAGCCCCGTTTTCTTTTTCGTCTATCATTCTAAGTAAATATTCTTTTCCCTGTTCAATTTTCTGACCAATTAATTCTTTATCCAATTCGCGGACTATCACTATACCATTAATAATTTCTAAGGGTTGCTCTGTAGGCCTGGTCAAAAACACACTTATTTTAGGGAAAACAGATAATTCTTGCAAGGTAGATAAAGTTTCATGGCTAATTATTACAACAGCCAATCCAAAAGCAATCAATAAAATTATATAAAAAAATAAATTTTTATTCTTCATAAATTTTTTAACATTTAAAACATCATTTAATTTTACAAAAATTAATCAGAAGAGTAAAATTAAAGAGTAAAATTATTAAATATTATGAGTGGGCATTCCCATTTTTCAAGCATAAAACATAAAAAAGAAATTACCGACAAAAAACGAGGGCAGATTTTTTCTAAGCTCTCTCGGTTGATTTCGGTTGCTGTTAGAGAAGGAGGCGACGACCCCAAAACAAATTCTAAATTGCGTTTAGCAATAGAAGAAGCCCGTTCTTTTAATTTACCGAAAGACAATATTGAAAGGGCAATAAAACGGGGAACTGGCGGATTAGCCAGTGAAAAATTAGAAAAAGTTACTTTTGAGGCCTACGGGCCAGGAGGAATAGCAGTTATTATTGAAGGAATTACTGATAATAAAAACCGAACTCTTGGAGAGATTAAACAAATTTTAAGCCAAAATAAAGGAAAATTGGCTGGCGAGGGCTCGGTTAAATGGCTCTTTGAAAGAAAAGGGGCGATTATTGTAGATTCTAAATCACAAACCGAAGAGTTAAAAAATAAAGAAAAATTAGAGTTAGAGGTAATTGAAGCAGGAGCAGAAGATATTTACTGGCATAACGATATTCTAGATATTTACACCAACCCAGAAAATTTAGAAAAAGTGAAAAAAAGATTAGAAGAAAAAAGAATTAAAATTGAATCTAGTTCCTTAGATTGGGTTGCCAAAGATATAGTTGAAGTTAAAGAAAAAGGGGCTTGCCAAAAACTTTTTGAGACCTTAGACGAAAATGAAGCAGTCCAGAATATTTATTCAAACCTAAAAATATGATTATTATAGGAATAGATCCTGGCATTGCCAGGCTGGGATATGCATTTATAGAAACAAAAAAGAAACGAGGAAAGTTAAAAACAATAGATTATGGTTGCATAACAACTAAGCCAAGTTTAACTAATGGAGAACGACTTAGAATATTAAATAATGAACTCAATAAACTAATTAAAAAACACAAGCCAAAGGTTTTAGCGGTAGAGAATCTTTATTTTTTCAAAAATCTAAAAACAGCTATGCCGGTAAGCCAGGCAAAAGGAGTAGTTCTGCTTACCGCTGCTAAGAAAAAAATTCCGGTTTATGAATTCACCCCTCTTCAACTCAAAATGGCGATAACCGGTTATGGAAGAGCAGAGAAAAAGCAAGTTCAGGAAATGATTAAAATTTTGCTTAATTTTAAAAAAACTCCCAAATTTGCTAATAAAAAATTGGGAGACGATGCTGCTGACGCTTTAGGCGTAGCGATTTGCTGTGCTCTCCAAATAAGAAAGTCATAAAAAAAAACAGAGGACGGACCTCTGCTTTTTTCTAAGAAAGCTTTGCGAATCTTCTTTTTCCCTTCTGGATTACCATTCCTTTTTTTATTTTAACAACCTTTTTCCAATCCTTTTGAACTTTGCCGTCTATTTTGACTCCTGTCTGTAAAATTAACCGCTTTGCTTCAGATTTTGAGGAAACTAACTTTATTCTAATCAATAAATCCAAAATAGGAAGCTCTTTTTCTCTAATTTTGTGTTCTGGAATTTTCCCAGGTAATTTCTTCTCTCTAAAAACTCTTTCAAATTCTTTTTCAGCATCCAAGGCTGCTTTTCTACTGTAGTAAAAGCCAACAACCTCTTTAGCCAATCTCGCCTTTAAGTCACGGGGATTAATTTTACCTTTTTTTAAATCTTCTTTAAATTTTTTAATTTCATTCAAAGAAATTCGAGTAATTAATTCAAAATAATCTAAAATAAGGTTGTCTGGAATTGACATTATTTTCCCATACTGATTTTGAGGTTTTTCTTCAATGCCAACATAATTACCTAAACTTTGGCTCATTTTTTCTTTTCCATCAAGCCCAATTAAAATTTTAGTAGTTACTATGTCTTGACCTACCTGACTAAATTTCTCTTGAAGATCTCTTCCCTTAATTTCATTAAAAAGTTGGTCAGTGCCACAAACCGTCAAATCTGATTTCAGCATTACTGAATCATAAGCCTGAAGAACTGGATAAACTGGCTCGTGTAAACGAATCTCCAGGCCCTTTTTAATTCTTTTCTGGAACATATCTCTTTCTAACATTCGTAGGACTGTAAAATAACTCATTAATCTCAAAATCTCTTCAGCTGACATTTTATCATACCATTCACTGTTGTATCTAATTTCTGTTTTTTTCAAATCTAAAATTTTAGCTACTTGCCTTAAATAGTTTTTAGCTAAAGCTCTTACTTCTTTTTTAGTTCTCAATTTTCTGGTTTCTAATCTTTGACTGGGATCCCCAAATCGGCCGGTAAAATCGCCAATTAAAAAGACGATTTTATGGCCCATCTCTTGAAGTTCTTTCAATTTTAGGTAAACTGCTGAATGCCCTATATGAAGATCTTTGGTAGTGGGATCTATGCCGTGTTTAACTCTCAATTTTTTTCCTGATTTCAACTTTTTTATTAAATCCTCTTTTTTAATAACTTTTTCTACCCCCCTAGAGAAAAACTCCTCTATTTTTTTAGAATTGGTCTTTATTTTCATACTATTTTAGTATAAAATAAAAAAAATGAATTGTAAAATTTGATTATGCCTAAAAGACTAGAACCCTCTCGCTGCTCAAAAGGAAAGAATACATACTATTATCGGAGAATTTACCAAAAAAACAAAAAAAAGAGAATAATCTTCTTGGTTTTTAAAATTCTCTGCTTTTGTTTTTTTATCTTAGTTTTTGCCTTTCTAACTTTGTTTATTTATTACGCCAAAGACCTTCCCCGACCAGAAAAATTTACTGAAAGGTCTTTTGTCCAATCCACTAAAATTTTTGACCGAACGGGTAAGGTTCTGCTTTATGAGTTACATGGAGAAGAAAAAAGAAAAATTATCCCTTTTGAACAGATGCCGGAAAACATAAAAAATGCGGTAATCGCAGCTGAAGATGCCAATTTTTATAATCATCACGGATTAGATTTTGAAGGAATCTTCCGGGCTATTCAAATTAACTTAAAATTAAAAAAAGCAATTCACGGCGGCTCTACAATTTCTCAACAACTTATTCGGTCTACTTTTTTAACTAATGAAAAGACTATAAAAAGAAAAATAAGAGAAATTATTTTAACTTTAGAATTAGAAAGACGTTATTCAAAAGAGCAGATTTTAGAATGGTATCTAAACCAAGTCCCTTTTGGCCCAAACATTTATGGGGTAGAGGCCGTTTCAAATACCTATTTTAACAAATCGGCTAAAGACATATCTTTAGCCGAAGCCGCTACCCTAACTGCTTTGATTAAAGCCCCTTGCTATTTCTATCCTTATGGAGAGCATAAAGACGATCTCTTAAATAGAAAAGATTATGTTCTGGCTAGAATGGCTCAAGAGCATTATTTAACCGAACAAGAAGCTGAAACAGCAAAAAAAGAAGAGATAGAGTTTAGGGAAATCAGCCAATCAATTAAAGCCCCTCATTTTGTTTTTTATGTAGAAAATTATCTTTTTGAAAAATATGGGAAAGATTTTTTAGAAAAAGGAGGGTTTAAGATTTATACCTCTTTAGATTGGGATTTCCAGCAAACAGCGGAAAAGGTCGTGAAAGACGGAGTGGAAAAAAACAAAATCTACAACGCTTATAACGCCTCTTTGGTAGCAATGGAGCCAAAAACCGGAGAGATTTTAGCTATAGTCGGCTCAGCTGATTGGTTTGGAGAGTCCTTTCCTAAGGGATGCTCTCCGGGAAAAGATTGTTTGTTTGACCCCAAAGTTAATGTAGCCACTTATAAAATAGGACGTCAGCCAGGTTCTTCTTTTAAACCCTTTGTTTATGCTACTGCTTTCCAGAAGGGTTATGACGACAAATATGTTGTTATTGATGAGGAAACTAATTTTGGAATCTGGGGAGGTAAACACTATATTCCCCAAAATTATGATGGCAGATTTAGGGGGCCAGTAACCCTAAGACAGGCCTTAGCCCAATCATTAAATGTTCCTTCGGTTAAAGTATTGGCTTATTTAGCCGGTTTAAATGACAGCATTGAAAATGCTAAAAAATTTGGCATCACTACTTTAACCAAACCTGCTTCTTTCTACGGTTTGTCAATAGTTTTAGGGGGAGGGGAAGTGAAATTGCTTGATATGGTTTCTGCCTACGGGGTTTTTGCAACCGAAGGATTAAAAGTTCCCCCAATTTCTGTCTTAAAAATTGAGGATTCAAAAGGAAATATTATTGAAGAAAATAAAAAAACCCAAAGAAGAGTTTTAGAAACAGAAGTAGCCAGATTAATTAATGATGTTCTTTCAGACAATAAAGCCAGAGCTCCGATGTTTGGCGTTCATTCTTTATTATATTTTGAAAATTATCAAGTGGCAGTCAAAACTGGCACGAGTGACAAGTGGAGGGATGCCTGGACCATTGGTTATACTCCTTCAATTATAGTTGGGGTATGGGCAGGAAATAATGACAACTCTCCGATAGGTAAAAAACCCGGAGTAATGTTATCTGGTCCAATCTGGCGAGCATTTTTGGCAGAAGTTCTGCCCAAACTCCCAAAAGAAAATTTCACTAAACCAAAAACAGAGAATAATTCTCCATAAACTAAGAGAAGGCAGGTTTCCATATCTTCGTAATTTCGTTACCTTATCACTACTCCACTATAGTTAAAAACTTTCCAGTTTTTCAGAAAATAAAGAGTTGACCAATAGAGCCGTCCTGCCACAGGGTCGTTTAAAATAATTTCAGAAGGCTGGTTTGAAAAACCGATAAATCCAATTACAACTCTGACATGAGTTTCTTTAAAGGCTAGAATATACTTCCCCTCGGCAGTATACCAAGAACAATCGGTTAAAGTTCCAGTGGGCAAAACACCCCAAACCACCACCGGGTTCCCAGCTTCAATCTCTCGAGTTAAATCTTCTATTTCCCATCCAGAAAAAGCCTTGGCTTCTTCCCAGTTTCGAGCGGCTTTTGCTATCGGTCCCCAAAATACTCCAAAGCCGGTCTCGCATACCTTTCCATTAATGTCTCCGACATATTTTTGATAAGGATCGCCCCAAACATCTTTTCTACGAGGAGTTAAATCATAACCTATTTTTTTTATTATTTGGTCTTCTGAAACAAAAACCCCCTTTCCAGCCAAAGCCATTTTCAAAGAAGCTGCCTCGCAAGACAGATTGTGGTCTTGCCAATCTAAAGAAATTTCAAGCATTGTTACTTCTGGATTAGGTCCAACCGGCTTTGACCCAGAAAGAATCTCGCCTTCGCCCTCCTCTTTAATCCCCGCTGTTTTCTGGCCGTTAACAGACCCAGCAATAAGGGAAGGTTCAATTTCCTCATCTTCAGTTTTCTCTTCATTTTTTTTTGAGAATGTTTGACCGACGGAACGAGTTTTGAAAGTAAATTGGAAAGAATTACTTTTTAAAAAGCCGAATCCTTTTATATTATTCAACTTAACCTGATATTGAGTATCTGGTTCAAAATCAATAGCTGGAACAAAAACCAGAGTTCGGCAAAAATGAGTTTTTAACAACGGTTCTTTGGAACTCTTTATTAATGGGTTTTTAAATTTCCACTCGCCATGAGCTTCAGGAGAAATTGAAATCTGAATTTCTCTCCGTTTAATTGGTTTATCAAAATTTATTACTAAAGAAGAATTCAATGAAACATTTTGGCCTCCCCTTTCAGGAGAGAAATTAATAATGCTTGGAGGAAAAATTAAAACAAAAATTCCATCAAGGACCACTATCAAAATACTCAAAATAAAACAAAAAATTAAAAAAATTAAAAACCAAATTAAGTAACTATCTAATTTCTCCATTTTATTGAAGTTTTAGTATACATTGTATTTTGAAGCACAACATCCTATTAAGATTTTACCACATTTTTTGCTTTTTAATAAAAATAGGGGTTGAAAATCCAATTCTTTTTTATTCACCTGTTTGTTATTTTTCGTTTATGCTATAATTGCAAGTGAGGGAGAAATACAAAAATTTATTTTTGGATTTCAACCGAACGCCGCAATTATGTAAGCGAAGCTACAATAATTGCGGCAAATCTGCAATAAAATAAATTAAAACTATGGCTGAATATCCTAAAGAGCAACTTCAACAACTTTATAAAAATCTTCCCAAAGACCTCCAGGAAGCTACATTTTCCGAAGAAGTTGCTCGCAATCTTCGTGAAATTTGCTTAAAAAATGGTGTTACAGGTGAAAACACAATTTTTGAGATTACTAAAAACCTGGGTTATGTTTTCCTCGGCCTTTTGCCCCCAAACGAACTTCAAGATGTTTTAGAAAAAGAACTAAAATTAGAGAAAAATAAAGCCGAACCAATTGCTTCAGAAATTAGCAGATTTATCTTTCTTCCGATTAGGGGCAGTTTAGAAGGGCTTTACAAAATAGAAATTAAACCCGGCCTAAAACCAGAAGTAACTCCTTTACCCTCAAAAACTACTAAAAGAAAATCAAAAAAAGGAGATAAGTATCGAGAACCCATTGAATAATTTCCAATTTTATGGATTTTACTGTCCCTCAATTTATAGAAAAAAAAGCAAAAATAGTAGGTCCCCTTACTTTTAGACAATTTATTTTTATTGGCACGACCGGTGGAACTTGTCTTTTTCTTTACTTTGTCCTGCCTTTAACTGCTTTTATAATTACATCAATAATTTTAGTAGGAGGGGGATTTGCTTTGGCTTTTGTAAAAATTAATAAAACCTCTCTACCTGTTTTCATTAAAAACTTTTTTATTTTCCTTTTTAAGCCCAAAATTTATCTTTGGAGAAAAAAAACTATGCTATCAAAGGTTTTCAAAAAAGAAAAAAAGGTTGAAGAGAAAAAGATAAAATCTAAAGAAAAATCGGTTTTAAAAATTGCTAAAGGCAGCCGATTAGGGGACTTATTCACCAGCTTAGAAACGAAAAATAAATGATAACTTTGAAAAATGACAAATTGCCTAATATTTAATACTTAATACTTAAATTCATGGCCCAACTTTCAACTCAAGATTTTTTAGAGTTTGAACAAATTAAAGAAGGAATTATTATTTTAAAAAATAAAGGTCTGAGATCGGTCTTAATGGTTTCTTCTTTAAACTTTGCCTTAAAATCAGCAGAAGAACAAAATGCTATTTTGTATCAATTTCAGAATTTTCTCAACTCCTTAGACTTTTTTTGTCAAATTCTTATCCAATCAAGGCGTCTCAATATTGTTGGTTATTTAGATAAATTAGAGGAAATCGAAAAAAAAGAAGAAAACGAATTACTTAAGATACAAATTACTGAATATCGAAAGTTTATTGGAGACATAATAAAACAAGGGGCTATTACCCAAAAAACTTTTTATGTGATAGTCCCTTTTTCTCTTCTGGAAACCCAAATGGTCAGGGAAAAGAAAAAGTTGCCTAAAATTCCTACTCTAACCGAAAAGACGTTCCAGAGATGTAAAATTCAACTCTTGCAGCGAGTAGAATTTGTCACTTTGGGTTTAATGGCTTGTGGGCTCCAAGCTGTTCCCCTAAATAGTTTAGAACTTATTGAGCTTTTCTGGGGATTACACCACCCCTTAGAAGCAGAAAGGGGCTATTACCCGGAAATTCCCAGCGAATTAGTCCAATAACGTCTATGAAGTTACCTTTTTTAAAAAGAAAATCAAAAATCTCAAAATTTACTGAAGAAAAGCCGTTTAAAATAACTGATATTGTGGCTCCTTCCTCCATCGAAATTAAGCAAAATTACCTCAAAATAGGAGAACAATTTGCTAAAAGTTATTTTATTTTCTCCTATCCAAGATATCTAAGCACAGGCTGGCTTTCTCCAATAATAAACCTAAATATCCCAATGGATGTCTCCTTTCATCTTTATCCTGTTGAAAGCGGAAGAATTCTAAAAAAATTAAGAAGAAGAGTAACCGAAGTGCAAGCAGAAATCGCCGAAAAAGAGGAGAAAGGATTAATTCGCGACCCTACTTTAGAAGTCGCTTATCACGATTTGGAAGATTTAAGGGACAAACTCCAAACAGCCCAGGAAAGAATGTTTCGATTCGGTCTTTATATTACTGTCTACGGCAATACAGAAGAAGAACTAAGAGATGTTGAAACTAATCTAAGATCAATTTTAGAATCCCGATTAATTTATATCAAAGCTGCCCTTTATCAACAAAAACAAGGATTTATCTGCACTTCTCCTTATAATTTAGACCCTTTAACTGTCTCTACCCTAATGAATACAGCTCCCTTATCAAGCGCTTTCCCTTTTATTTCTTTTGACTTAAGTTCGAATGAAGGCATCCTTTACGGAATTAATAAACACAATAGTTCCTTAGTTTTATTTGACCGTTTTACTTTAGCCAACAGCAATTCAGTTATATTCGGCGTTTCCGGGGGCGGTAAGAGCTATGCGATTAAATTGGAAATCTTAAGATATTTAATGTTAGGCACGGACTGTATTATAATTGACCCTGAAAACGAGTATAAGTTTTTATCAGATGCGGTTGGTGGTTCTTTTTTTAATATTTCCCTTGCCTCTCCTTGCCATATTAATCCTTTTGAACTTCCTCTGCCTAGAGAAGACGAAAGACCAGAAGATGTTTTAAGGACAAATATTATCAACTTAGTAGGACTGCTCAGGATTATGCTTAGCGGTTTAACTCCCGAAGAAGATGGAATCATGGACAGGGCTTTAACTGAAACTTACGCGGCAAAAGATATAACTCCGGATTCTAACCCAATGCTCTGGGGAACAGAAAAAGCCCCCTTTCCCCTAATGAGCGACCTTGAAGAAGTGCTTTTAACAATGGAAGGAACTGAATCTTTAACCAGACGCCTTCAAAGGTTCACCAAAGGAGTTTATGCCGGCTTCTTTAACCAGCCATCTAATATAGATATGAAAAATAGATTGGTTGTTTTTGGCATCCGTAATATGGAAGACGAACTGCGGCCCATGGCTCTTTTTATAATTTTAAGATACATCTGGAAAACAGTTACTTCTAAATTAAAGAAACGGCTCTTAATAATTGATGAGGCCTGGTGGTTAATGAAAACCGAAGATGGCGCTTCTTTCCTATTTGGAACAGTTAAAAGAGCAAGAAAATATTGGTTAGGGGTAACCACCGTTACCCAAGATGTTAATGATTTTATGAAGTCCGAATATGGAAAGCCAATCATCACTAACTCCTCTCTTGTACTTTTGATGAAACAAAGCCCAGCAACCATTGAGATAGTTAAAAAAATCTTTAATTTAACTGAACAGGAAAAAATGATATTGTTGGAAACCCCGGTAGGAGAAGGTATATTCTTTGCCGGAACAAAACATGTTTTAATTAAAATAATAGCTTCTTATGCTGAAGACCAGGTAATCACTACTGCTCCTGAAGAAGTTGCTAAAATAAAACAAGCTAAAAGAGAATTAGAACAAAGTTAAAATGCCCGAAGAAACGCCACCAAAACAATCTGCTCCTGAACCTATCCCTAAATCCGCTCCAAGAGAACAACCTCCAGAAAAACCGAAGAAAGTAAAGAAAAAAGGAAAATGGTTTGGAAAAATTCCTACTAATGTTCTTCTTTCCCCGGGAGGAATGGTTTTGATTTTCTTTGCCCTAATAATGGAAATTCTTGATATTATTCCTATTCCATTTGCCGACCAATTATGGGAACTGCCCTTAGAATTAATTTTTATAGTTTTATTAACTATAATAGCTAAAGTTCCCCTTAAAACATCTATCATCCCTTTTCTTATTGAACGTATTCCCATAGTAAGCGATATCCTTCCAACTTGGGTTATCCGAATGATTGCTTAAAACTGGGTGTTAAATGGGTCTGTTTAAAAATGATGGAAAATAGAAAAAAACAGAAATTAATTTCTTTGTTTTTGCTCCTTTTCTTGCTCTTTGGAGTAAATTTTGTTTTTGCCCTGGAGATAGACTATCCTCGCCTTCCGGGCACTGAGCCTCCTCAGGATTTTCTCAAAACCGCTCCGGCTGAAGAAATCCCTTCTCTTTATGTTAAATATCTTTTTAATTTGGTTATTTGGCTGGTGGGAATAATTGCTTTTGGGGCTTTAATCTACGGGGGCATTAAATATCTGATTTCAACCGGCAAAGCAGAGGCAATGGCTTCGGCCAGGGAGCAAATTTCGGCTGTTTTTTTTGGTGTTTTAATTTTACTCTCCTCTTTTTTTATTCTAAAAACCCTTAACCCTCAACTTACTATCTTAAAACTTCCAGGACTCAAAGCAATCCCTAAGCCACCCGCAATTACCAAACCTCCTCCTGTTGAAAAGCTTCGAACTTCAACAAATACTGAAATTCCTTTGGGGACTATAATCCAAAAAGGAGTTTTCGAAGGAACAATTCCTTGGGAAAAGGGGAAAAGAATACCAAGGATTAAAGAAATCGCTGAAAATACTTTTAAGATTAGTCAAAAATTAGAACAGCAAAACACTGAATTAAAAGAAATTACGCTGGGAGGCATTACACCTAAAGGAATTATACTTCAAGGATGCACCTGCCAGGGAATACACTTAATAGATCCAAAGGTTATATGTCCCTCCTTGTGTATATTGCACCCTCCTCCAAGGTCCTGTTTTTGCGACCCTTGTATTATTCCCCGTCTTGAAATTGAGAGAATTAAAAACCAAAACATAACCGAAATCAATAATCTTCAAAAGGAACAGGAAAAGGCCTACCACGAAATTCGTCTTTTAAAAGAACAAATAGCTAAATTAGAGAGAGCCGAAAAGTTTATCTTAGATTGTTATGAATGGTTGGATAGTTTGGCCGCTTTTTTGGTAAAAAAAGATTCTTTTATCGCTACTAAGGATATATTAAGGAAAATTAATTTTTGGGATGAAATAGCAATTAAAGAAGATGCGGCAACTTTTTATTGCCCGGTCAGTGGAACTATTTTAGGAGAAACAGAATATATTGACGTCCCGTCTAGCCCAGAAGAAGAAATAAATACGGAAGAAATAGACACGGGTCCGGTTGAAGAATACTCTCCCGCCTGTATGCCAGAGGTCCCGGTCGGAGAAATTATTGATAGAACAAAAAGAGTCGGAGACAAATTAGTTGAAAGAATGGAAAAACTTATTAATTTAGACCAAGAATTAATTGACGCAGTTAATAAAATGCACCATTTAGTGAGTCAATGTACTTCTCAAGACAGTCCTCCCTCACTAGTTTTCCCGCCCAGATGTGTTTCTGTCTGCGACCCCTTATTTTGCATCCCTGTCCGCTGTGTAGGACCTATTCCTGAGGCTATTGACATGGATGCACTAAAGAAAATGATTAGCGATGTTCATATCTATTTAGCGGGAGGACAAGGTTATCCAGGATTCACCACATCACCCCCGGGAAAATGCTGGTATAGACACCACCACAAATGGAAATTTGATAAAAATTGTTACAAAAGGGAATTCCCGAAAGAATTTAATGATAGAATGGACGAATATATGGAAAAAGTCAAAAACAAAGCCCCTTGCCCTTATAATTCTCAACAAGGCCGATACGAGATTGCTATCCAGCTTGATAGAATTATTGACATAATTGAAAAGAAAAAAGAAGTAGAACAAAGAATGGAAAAAATAGGAGAAAAAAGGACAAAAGAAAGGATAGAAGACGTGGTGAAGGCCCCCAAACAAAAAGGGGAGCTGATAAAGATAGGAATAACCACAATAATTGACAAAATAGTTCCGAAAATACTTGAAGATTTAGACGAAAAAATTAGAAATGAAATGAAATATTGCGTTACTGATTTCGACCCTTATAACCCCGAAATCCCCGAAATAGTCAATACATTAATGACTTGTGGAGATTCTCAAAGGAGCGTAGGCCCGGAAGCCCCAGGCGGAAAAATAATCCAAAAATGCTGTTTAGAAGAAAAACCCTTCCAGGATTGTTTAGCAAAATGTTATTTAGAGGAAGGATATAAAAAATATAAAGAGTGTTTATACAAGTGCATAGAAACTTTACCCGAAGGTCTTAATGTATGCCGGCATAAACTTAATTTTTACTGCTGTGAATGATAATTTTAGAGAAATAATTGGTTCGCTCGGCGCTATTAATTATAGAGATTATGAAAAAAAATTATAAAAAAACTACTGTTATCATTCTCTTGTTATTGCTTTTTCTATTCTCGGCTGTTTTTGTTTTTGCCCAAAGAGAACTGGAAGTTACTTACCCTGAAGTTAGCGGATTAAAACCAGAAACAATAGAAACCCCTATAGCTGAATATGTTAAATATATTTTTAATTTTGCCATAGCTTTTGTAGGACTAATTGCTTTTGGGGTATTAGTTTGGTCGGGGACTCAGTGTTTCACTTCAGCCGGCAAACCAGATGCCTTGAGTTCAGCGAAAAGCCGGATTAAATCAACTTTTTTAGGAGTTTTGCTCTTGCTTTTTTCTTATTTAATTCTAATTACTATCAACCCTCAGTTGATTATCTTCCATCTTCCTGGACTTCCAAAAATTCCTTCTGAAGAACTCCCTAAAACTCCAATTTCTCTTATGACCACAGACCTTTTAGGAAAAATTAAAGAAATAGCAGAAAAAATCAAGGGAACTCCAGATGAAAAAGGGCTTTCTATTGGAATTAAAGAGATCGCTGATAAAATAGAAAATTTAACTAATAAATGCACCTGTGAAAGAACTCAAGCTTTATGTAAATGCCAAGGGGGAAATCCATTGGCTCAATGCCAACCTATTCATTGTTTCGCCGGGAATGAATCCAATCATCCCTGCCCAGATTCCAAAGATATCAAAGATAATCAAAAAGAAATTATTGCTTGGAAAGATGAAATATTCTATTATAGAAACAGGGCTCTTGCTGAAAAAGAAGATTTAGAACTTGATATAATAAAGGTATTAGATAAAAAAATTAACTGGTATAATGAACAAATAAAAGCAGCAGAGGAACAAAGAATAATTGATTATTTAGAAGAAGAAAAAAAATGGTTAGAAGAAGAAAAAAGATATAAAGAAGAACTTATCCCTAAACTTAAAGAATTAGCAGATACTATTGCGAAACTGGAAAAACCAACTATTGCATTGTCTGCTCTGGCCGAGGAATGTTTCTCTGAAGTAAGCATTGAAAAAAACTGTATTCCTACCTGTCTGGTCGGACCAATTTACGGATGCCATAATGCTTATGGAGGGTGTCAACCAGATACTTGTAAGGGAAATCCTTGTCCTATGAATAAAATCCAGGAACAGGTTGGGAAAATTAAGCCCGCTGAAATTAATTCAATCTGCGATGAAATAATTGCCATTATAGAAAATATCAAAAGGACCCAAGAGAAACAAGCCCAAATTTAAACTTTTAACATTATAAGAACCTGCCTTCGGCAGAACCTTGGTTCGCTAAGGTAGAAAAACATATATTCTTGAATTAACAAGTTAGTAATATATTTATGAAAAAATTTTTATTTTCTTTTTTTCTAATATCTCTTTTTCTGATTTGGATTGTTCCTTTCTATTTTGTTGAAGCGGCTGTTCAACCAAGACCCCTGGAAATTAGATATCCAGAAATCGAAGGATTTAAACCGGAAACAGTTGAAACCCTAACTCCTGAATATGCTAAATATATTTTTAATTTTGCTATCTGGACAAGCGGTCTTATTGCTCTCGGTGTCTTGGTCTATGCTGGTTTTCAATATTTAACTTCAGCCGGTAATCCGGAAAAAGTAAAAGACGCTAAAGACCGTATTGCATCTGCTCTTCTGGGCTTAGTAATTTTATTTGGTTCTTATTTAATCTTAATAACCATTAATCCCCAATTAATTCAATTCAATCTCGGTCCCATAAAACCAATTCCGCTCAAAATAAGAGGCGGCGTCCTTTTATGTATAAACGATATAAAACATAAAGGGTATACCCTTGAATATTTTTATGATATCAACGATGTAGTGATTAAAAAGGGGCTGTTAGATCTTGTTGAAAAAAACTGCCGTTATGCGGCCACGGGTTTGATTGATGAACCTGATTTTGATAACAAAACAACATTGGCTTTTCTTATTCCAGACACTCCGGGACAAAAACCAAAAAATGGAGTAATTCTCTATAATGAGAGTAATTTTAGAGGAACAGGCCAGATGATATATCGTCCTACTGCTCGAGACCCTAAAACCAATTTAATTATTAGTGGTTATTACATTGATAAAACAAGAACCTCTTCAGCGAAAACTTTTGTTATAAATTATAATCCGGATCCAAGTTGGTATGTAAAATTATACGAATTCAAAGACCAAAACGAAGACGAAGAAAGTGCAAAAGAAAAACCATATCATATTTTTACTAACAATATCGCTCCCTGTTACGACATAATGAATGATTTTCCCTGCGTAACGGGTAGTTGGGTAACAGGTGCTTTTGTAGAAAACCGTCAATTCAAATCCGTTAAAATTGAATCTAAAGGAAAATTAATAGCGATTTTTTTTAAAACATTAACCTGCAAGGACATAGATGCAGGTAAGTGGAATCAAGACGTTGAAATATATCCCTTAATTAGCAGTGATAGTAGTTTAGGAGATAATAGACCAATAAAAAATTGGAGCGAGGCAGCCTGCGGCGGAAAGGGCTGGAAAAATTTCCCTGCTGCTAAGAGTATGGTAGTTTTAAGCGCTGGTATGATATAATTTTCTTCTAATAACAAAAAATCGCTTTTAAAATTTAAAAGCGATTTTTTGTTATTATGTTGCTACAATTAAATTTAGGGATATGGTCTAACTACCACTCTTCTTTCCGGCTCTTGGCCGACACTCTCGGTTGTAATATCTGTTCTATCGGCTAATTCTAAATGAATAATTCTTCTCTCATAAGCCGGCATAGGCGCCAATATTTTTTCTTTTTTAGTTAAAGCAACTTCATCAGCTAAAGATTTAGCTGTTTCTTTTAGATATTCTATTTTTTTTCTTTTATAATCGTTAACATCAAGATTGATATAGAAATCTCCTGGGATTTTTCGTTTTAATATCGTTTTTAAAAGATGTTGGATTTCATTTAAGGTCTGTCCATTTTGACCAATCAAAAGTTTTGGTTCTTCAACCTTTAGTTTTATAGGAATGGTTTTGTCTTCCAACGATAAAATCTCAACTTCAATCTCTAAACTTGTTTTCTCAAAAAACTCTCGACTTATTTTTTTTATTTCTTCTAAGCTTTCTTTAGTAATCATAGGTTCAGATATTAAACGTTACCTGATTTTTAAAATAAAATATTGTTGGATTATTGTAAATAGGGTAGTCGCCAGCCAATATAAACCAATGGCTGAAGGAAGTTTGAAGAGAATTAAAACAGTAAAGACCGGAAAAAAATATTGCATCTGTTTTTGCATAATACTGGAAAAATCAGAAGTTTTATTTTTGCTTAGTTTTATTTTAGAAGCGCTCATTTTTGTCTGAAAAAATTGAGCAATCCCGGCAAAAATAGCCAGAAACATCGAGGGTTTTACTAAATCTATCATTCCCAAAAACTTAGTATTTATCTCAGGATAAGAAACAAAGGGATACAAAACTTTAAGCTCAATAGGAGTAAGTCCTCCCTGAAATGTTCTAAAAACATAAAAAAGGGCAATTAAAACCGGAAACTGAATTAAAAGGGGAAAACAACCAGAAAAAGGATTTATTTTCTCCTTCTGATAAAGCTTCATAGTTTCCTTGGCTTGTTTTTCTTTATCTTTTTTATATTTTTCCTGGATTTCTTTTATCTTTGGTTGAAGTTCTGAAAGAGCTTTTTGGGATTTAATTGCTTTAATCCCCAAAGGATAAAATAAAAATTTAATTAGAACTGTCAAAACAATTACTGCTATTCCAAAATCATGGCCGGGTAGATATTGATAAAGCAATATCAAGGCATTAAAAAGCGGTCGGTATAAAATTGTATTAAAAATATTGATAAATAACTCCATTATTTAAAAATCAAAATGCAAATATCAAAATGCAAAATGACAAATCAAAATTCAAAATTTTTTATTTCTAATATGTATTTTTGATTTTTGATATTTCTAGGGTTGATCTACTCCCCCAACATTCCAAGGATGACACCTTAATATTCTTTTTAATCCTTTCCATAATCCCTTAACAACCCCATATTTTTTAATAGCTATATAAGAATATTGGGAACAACTCGGATAAAACCTACAAACTCTTCCAAAAACAGGTGAAACAAGGGTCTGATAAAATTTTATACTCTTTAAAATTAATTTTTTAATCATTTTTACTACTCCCTGCTACTTACTAATTATTCCTGCCTTTTTAAAAAGTCTATTTATTATTCCTTCAAGTTCCCAAAAATCTTTACCCCGCACCCTTTCCGCGGAAAGGGTGCGGGGTTTATTTTTCAAACCGGGTATGACTAATATTACCCCGTCTATTCCTTTTCTAATTTCAGGCAGTTTCAGTTTAACTAATTCCCTTAACCGCCTTTTGATTTTATTTCTAATAAATGCTTTTTTAGAAAATTTTTTACTAACTACAAATCCAAAACGACTTGTCTTTAGATTATTTTCTGCGATTTTTAGAAATAAAAAATTTTCTCTATATCCTTTCCCAATCTTAAAAATTCTTTCAAAATCCTTGTTTTTTTTAAGACGATTTTTTTTAGGCAACATACCAATAGTTTAAAATTCTAAGCTAAACCGTAAGTTTTTTTCTTCCTTTCTTTCTTCTCTTTTTTAATATTTTTCTTCCTTGTTTTGTTTTCATTCGAACTCTAAAACCGTGTACTTTCTTTCTTTTTCTTTTTTTTGGTTTATAGGTAATACTCATATTAACATCTAAAGATATTAACGTCTCAACACATTGATATATTAACATAATTGAATTAGAAAGAAAAGAATAGTTTAGAGGTTGAATGTTAAAATGTTTACATGTTAAAATACTAAAATGATTTTAACAGATTATC
>Ga0315533_1000533_pt1 | contig 32261 bp, 29 predicted proteins | sample SalMarSW160130MG_FD_203081 | JGI IMG/M metagenome (GOLD analysis project Ga0315533, IMG submission 203081) | Salt marsh sediment microbial communities from the Plum Island Ecosystem LTER, Massachusetts, United States - Salt Marsh Sediment SW1601-30 ...
GGCTCTGCATGGCCCGCATTCCGATCGCCCTTGGGTTCGAATACTATGGGCACTGGCTCATGGAAATAGGCAGACATAGCTCATGTTAGCTGTTCGGGATTCTTACCTACCAACTCTTGACAGTAACATAGAGAGCTATAGACTTGCGCTAGCATTTCCCCATGTGCTTTTATTAGTATTCTAAATAGAGAAGCAGCCCTCACACAATTGACTGTTTGGTTAGCAGTTCGTGTCATGACTTCGATTGTTCTTGCCGGTGGCAAAAGTTCCAGGTTTGGCTGGAGTAAGGCTCACCAGACCGTTGGTGATAAGAGCCTTATCGAGTGGGTAGTCGACCGCCTTGCCAAGATCAGCACGGAGATCATCATAGTAACCGGACAAGAGGATTGCTTCACTTCGCTCGCAGCTACCATGCCCCTCTCATTAAAGATAATAGCCGATATCCACCTTGGAAAAGGTCCGCTTGGAGGCATCTACACAGGCCTAGTGGCGTTGGCCAACCCACGGGCTATTGTTGTTGGCTCTGATATGCCTTTTCTAAGCACTGCCTTGCTTAGCTACATGATTCAGCACTCCCAGGCCTTTGATGCAGTCATTCCTCGGATAGGAAAATGGATAGAGCCGCTTTGCGCAGTGTATTCTAGGAATTGTCTAGCTCCCATCCAAAGATTACTGGAGCGTAATGAATTGAGGATTAGCAAGCTTTTTACCATGGTCGAAGTGAAGTACGTTGAGGAAGCTGAAATAAATAGATTTGACCCAGAGCACCTGAGTTTTTTCAATATAAACACCAAAGCTGATTTAGATAAGGCAAGGAGACTGACATTCCAGAAGGGGCTCGCCAACGCGGAATATTGATGTCTTGAGAGTTGAGTCGAGGGCTCCTGAGCTTGTCTTAGATTGGAACCTCAACCTTTACGGTGGTTCCCTTATGCGGCTCGGATTGCAGTGTTAGCTTACCTCCGATGAGTAGGGCTCGCTCCTGCATTCCAGCTAGACCAAGTTTCCCCATGCTAGCTAGCTCTTCTACCTTTTCTGGTAACTCAAACCCCTTGCCGTTGTCCTTAACAGTCAAAGTGATTTCGCTATCGCCAAATTCCATTGTAATCCAGACGCACGTTGCCTCTGCATGCCTTCTGACATTGTTTAGCGCCTCTTGAGCAATGCGGAACAGCATTAGCTGAACCTCATCTGGCATGCTCCTCTCACTGCCTACTACTTCGACGTGACCATCGATTCCCTGCTTTTCAATTGGCTCATCTACCATCCATTCAAGTGCTGCTATCAAGCCTAAATCATCTAATATGCGTGGTCTTAAGTCCCGGGCGCAAAGTCGCAATCTTTCCAATGCTTCATTGCTCAGGATACGCAAATCTCCCATTTTCTCCCTAAGTAGCTTAGATAGCTTCGGTCGAGTGCTTGTGGTGATTGCGTCCAAGCGTTGGCTAAGAAGAAGCAGAGGTTGAGCTACATCATCGTGCAACTCTAAGGCAATGCGCTCCCTTTCCCTCTCCTGTGCCCTGATGCAAAGTTGGGTAAAGAAGCGCGTGTTCTCTTGTAATTGCCTTTCTTCGGTTACATCTCTAGCGATATGCTGAAAGCCTTTCACTTCCTTATCAATGATGACCAGACTGGAAGCAATCTTTGCTATTCGCGTTACTCCGTCTTTCCTGAGCAATTTCCATTCATAAGGTTCTTCAAGTGACTCTCCATTGAGCAGTCTATCTTGAACCTCTTTGGCTAAACCCAAGGATCTATCGGTAAGGAATTCCCTAACATTGCTGCCAATTAATTCCTTCCGGGAATACCCTGTGAGTTTTCCACATGCCTCGTTTGCTGCCATGATATTGCCACTCATATCGTGAACCAAAATAGCGTCAGTGACGTTCTCAAACAGGTATTCGTAGCCTTGCTCAGGCAGTTTGAATCTTGTTCTCATTGCTCACCTTCTATCATGGGTCCCGCCTGATCTAGACTCTTGAGGTACGTCATCAAGGCTAATATAGCCCTGCCTCAACCCTTGGAGTATAGCTTCAGTGCGGCAACTAACTCCCAGTTTGTTAAAGATATTGCTCAAATGGGCTTTCACCGTGCGCACGCTGAGAAAAAGCTCATTGGCGATATCTTTGTTACTCATTCCCTTGGCTGCAAACTTCAAAGTCTCAATTTCCCTTTGGCTAAGCAGTCCCTTGGCTTCAAATTCCCCACTTTCCCTTGCTAGACCGCTTGCGCGCTCCAAGAGTCTACGGATTACTACTGGGTCGAGCACAGATTCACCGAAATGTACCGCCCGTATAGCTCCTATAATCTCACAACCGCGTGCGTTTTTCAGTAAGTAGCCGCATGCTCCAGCTTCCAAAAGTCCAAGGATGTAGCGGTTATCGTCATAGGCAGTTAGTATCAATACGGCACTATTGGGACTGGCTTCTTTGATCAACTTGCTGGCCACAACTCCACTAACTTTGGGCATAACGATATCCATTAATACTACGTCTGGCTTCAGCCGACTCCCCAATTCAACGGCTTCTTCACCATCACTGGCCTCACCAACTACCTCCATGTCTTTCTCCCGCTCTATTAGATTGCGCATGCCCTCCCTCAGCACAGCATGGTCATCCGCAAGCAGAATCCTGATCTTCCTCGTAGGCATTCCTCTCTCCTATGTTAACAACTACCAACTAATTTTAAGCCAGCTGAAGGAAAACCTCAAGGACACCTTACCCTAAGCCTCAAGATATGGGACTTTGGGGCAGGCCGGAATGTACCTTGACCACAGCAAAATAGGCCTTGAGGCCGATGTAATGTGCTCTGGCAAGTACTAATCTAAGACTAGGGTAAGAGAGGAAGGAGGCATCACAATGAGACAAGAGATAGCAGAAACGAGGAAGATTCCCGGTCCGACGCAAAGATTGAAGGGAAGAGAGGCAATCCTAGAGGTCTTAGCCAGGGCTGCCGATGATAGTGGGTTCTTAGCTCAGCTGGCGGATAACCCCGGTGAGGCGCTCAGAGGTTATTACGCCCTAACTCCAGACGAGCTGGCGGCGTTGGTCAGCGGCGACATAAAGAACATAGAGAGATGGGTTGGCAAGCTGGATAAACAGCTAGCTACTTGGTTGTGGTGCCGGCTGTCTCAAGAGAAATGGTAGCCGAGAGAACTTAAGAAAAATGGAAAGGAGGTGATAAACGATGATGTCCAAGATTGTGCGTACCATGTCGAGCTTTCTGATTCTGCCTATCCTTATCTTCGGTTTATATATCATCATGCACGGGCACTTGACTCCCGGAGGTGGATTTCAGGGGGGTGCTGTAATTGCCTCAGGTGTAGCCCTGCTCATTGTCGCCTTTGGCTCCTACTCCCTTCATAGAAGTCTGGATGGAGCCCATTTCCTTGTTTTGATGAGCTTTGGATTGCTGATATTCATCAGCTTAGCATTTGCAGGCATGCTCCACTCGAGTTTCTTCCACAATTACCTTGTTGGTTCCTCCATTTTCGGTGATACTCTTTCCCCTAGCCTTAACCTTGGGGGAATATCCAGCGGAGGGCTAATCCCCCTTATGGACATAGGTGTAGGCCTAGCTGTCGCTGCCGGGTTGTCCACTGCTCTTCTGGTCATGGCAAGGAGAGCCTGAGATTGACTGCAGCCTTAGAGGATACCGCTGCTTAACTGCGGAAAGAGGGCTGCTTCTGGCCAGTGGTGACATCAGCAAAATAGAGGCTTGGGTAGGCGACTTAGATGAACAGCTACCTGCCCAGTCGTGGTGTACGCTGAGCCGGGAAAACTGCTAAGAAAGGAAAGCATTCTGAATTACAAAGGTGGTGAGACCACGAGTAACTCAATATTGGTAATTGGCGGGGGTATAGCTGGAATTCAAGCCTCTCTCGATCTGGCCAATATGGGGTTTAAGGTGTATCTGGTGGAAAAGACGCCCAGCATTGGGGGGAGGATGGCACAGCTAGACAAGACCTTTCCCACTAATGATTGTGCTATGTGTATTCTTGCCCCCAAGATGATCGAAGCAAGCCAGCATCCCAATATAGAACTTCTGACCTATTCCGAAGTCGAAGAAGTCTCAGGAAAGGTTGGGAGTTTCCAGGTTAAGGTAAAGAGGAGAGCACCTTATGTTGATTGGGATAAATGCACTGGTTGTGGTCTGTGCGCAGAGGGATGCCCTGTTATCATGCCGAGCGAATTTGACCAGGGGCTCGGGGAAAGAAAAGCCATCTTTGTTCCCTTCCCCCAAGCCGTCCCTAAGAAATATGCCGTCGCCAAGAGAGAGGAGAGGCCATGCAAAGCAGCTTGCAAGGATGCCTGCCCTGCTCATACCAATGTGCTTGGATATATTAAACTTATAGCCGAAGGGAAGTTTCAGGAAGCTTACAATCTCATAAGAGATACAAATCCTCTCCCCGCTGTCTGTGGCCGAGTTTGCTACGCTCCCTGCGAGGAAGCCTGTAATCGTGGTCAAATCGATGAGCCTATAGCCATCCGCGACTTAAAGAGGTTTGCTGCAGATCAAGTGGATATTGACAAGCTTGAAGTTCCAGCTATTACAAAAAGGGACAACAAGGTAGCAATCATAGGTTCAGGGCCTGCAGGTCTTGCTGCTGCCAATGACCTTGCGCTTAAGGGGTACCAAGCGACTATTTTCGAGGCTCTACCCGAGCCTGGGGGAATGCTTCAATATGGCATTCCTGAATATCGCCTTCCTAAGGAGATTGTGCGCAAGGAGATAGGTTACATCCAAAGGCTTGGCGTGAAAATAAGGACAGGTGTAGAAGTTGGCAAGGATATTGCCCTTGAAGAAATAAACAAAGGTTATAATGCCCTTTTCCTCGCTACCGGAGCTCCCAGCGGAACGCGACTCAGAGTGGAGGGGGAGAACCTTTCCGGGGTGTTCGAGGGAATAGGATTCCTTCGTGCTGTAAACCTTGGGGAGAAGGTGAAGGTAGGTAACAAAGTAGCAGTAATTGGTGGGGGGAACACAGCTATTGACTGCGCTCGACTGGCAAAGCGCCTTGGTGCCGAAGAGGTGAACATTGTGTACCGCCGTTCCCGCGCCGAGATGCCAGCCTCAGCTGAAGAAATAGCGGCAGCCGAGGAGGAGGGAATAGAGATTGATTTCCTGACCACCCCAACCCGCTTTTGCCGGGACGATGGGAGAATCGCCAGGGTGGAGTGTATGAGAATGAAACTCGGAGAGTTGGATGCGAGCGCGCGTCGCCGACCTATTCCTATCGAAGGCTCTGAGTTTTCTGCTCCAGTAGATACGGTAATCACTGCCCTTGGTCAAAATCCGAAAACAGAGTTTGCCGCGGAGCTTGGCGTATCACTCTCCAACAGAGGCACAATAGAAATTGACCCTAATACCGGGGCAACTAACATCGAGGGAGTATTTGCCGGCGGGGATGTAGTTACAGGTCCTGCTTTCGTTATTGATGCCATAGCAGCAGGTAAGAGGGCAGCTCGCTCCATAGACCTGTATTTGCAAGGTAAACCCATTGAGTTTGAGGAGGAAAGGAAGCCGGAGAAGCTTTCCGAGGAGGAGGTAGCGGACAGGCAAAAACGCTTTCCGTTCAGAAAGCGAGTCGCGATGGAAAAGGAGCCTGTGGAGGAGAGGATGAGAGGCTTTGGTGAGGCGACTTTGGGCTACACTCCAGAAGAAGCTGTGGAGGAGGCTTCTCGCTGCCTTGCTGGGCAGATAGAAGGGTGCATCGAATGTCACGAATGTGAGAAACGGTGTGAGGCAAATGCGATTGATTATCACATGCAGGATGAGCATATTCCCCTCAATGCAGGAGCAATAATCCTCGCCACAGGACTCAATTTTCATGATATCTCAAGCATTGAAGAATATGGCTATGGAAAGATAAAGAACGTTATTACAGCAATGGAATGCGAGAGGCTAACTGCAGCGTCAGGACCTACTATGGGAGAACTTAGGCGCCCTTCAGATGGGAAAATCCCTCACAATATAGCCTTCATCCAATGCGTCGGCTCCCGCGATTTCAGGAACAAAGCATATTGTTCCAGCGTCTGCTGCATGCATGCCACCAAGGAAGCCATGATGGCATATGAACATGAGCCAGGAACGAAGTCCACAGTTTTCTATATGGACATGAGGGCTGTGGGTAAGAGGTTCCAGGAATATATCGCCAGGGCTAAAGAGAAATATAACGTGACGTATATCAGGAGTCGTCCTGGCAGGATCGAAGTCAACTCCAAGAATGATAACCCTGTTATTTGGTATGAGGATACCACCACCGGGGAAATAAAAGGGTTTGAGGCAGAACTGGTGGTTCTGGCTCAAGCGATGATTCCTCAAATTGGCGACGAACTGGCAGAAATATTAGGCATAGAGTTAGATGAAAATGGCTTTGTGAAGATTCCAAATAGATTGCTGCAACCACTAGATACCACAAAGCGTGGCATCTTCGCTTGCGGCTATGTTCACAGCCCGCGGGATATCCCAGATTCTGTAACTCAGGCCTCAGGAGCAGCGGGTAGAGCGGCTGAGGTTATGGCTGAGGCAGATGACGTGGTCGAGATGAGAGAGGTGACATTAGTGTCTTGAGCTGCTGCACTGGCAAGAATATTGGAGCAGCTGACAATACAAAATACCACTTTGTCCAATTTTGCACCAGTCTAAAAACCAGAGTTTCCATCTCTAAGCTGTCAGCTACTTGTCGTATGGGATGCTTCGACTTGGCCTCTGCAACTCCTTTCTGTCTGGGCCAACTGTGACGATTTCTAGGTGCATCTGTCCTGGAAGCATGTGAGTTGCGCATGCAAGGCAAGCATCGTAAGCCCTAGAAGCCATTTCTACCATATTCAATAAGCCTTCTTCTACCTTCCAGTTCTTTATTAAGCTCTGCGCCCCTCTCCTTCCCATCTACAAGCCCTTTCCATCCCACTCCTTTCAGATAGGGAAACTCTAGGTATGACCAAGGCTCCACTCCTTCGCCTATATAATCCAAGTAGTCCTTGGCATCAAATCTGACATATTCCTTTCCCTCCGGATCCACCACCTTTATTTTCCCTTCATAGAAATTTACTTTCTCATTTTCATCCACCATGCCGATGTAATACGTCTCGTTGTAATAGGTATCACCTGTGAGCAAATCCACATATTCTTTGTTCTTCAACACAAGGTCATCAAATATCTCAAGGCTTTTCTTCCCAAAATCAACTAGCTTCTTGGCCTTACCCTCCATTTCATCCCTCTCCTCATCTGAGAACGCCTTTGACATACCCCCAGGCAGGCCACATACTGGATGTGTTGCCCTTCCCCCCACTATCTCCTGTATTCTCTGTGCATATCCCCTGGCATGTATCACCGCCAGCCCCAATTCCGTGCCTACTTTTTCTACTACACAGATTATGTTTCTCTTAGCCGCTTCGGCTCTTGGGCCTACAATGAAGTCCGGGGCTCCTAAGGCATAGAAGTGAAGCTGGGTGGACACTCATCACATACAGTCCTGTCGAAAGCGACAACTGTCCCCTTTGGAGGCAGCTCCCCGGTTTCTGCGTACTTGGCGATTATTTCCACAGCGTCGTTTATCCCGTCTACAACCGGGGGCAATCAGGCACGTAATAATCAACATCCACTGTTTGATCCAGTGTCTTCACCGTGTCGTACAACTCGGGAAGGGTCAAGATCTCTCCCTCCACTTCACATTCCGCCTTGGGCACAATAGAATCTGGGTTCACTGTGGAAGGTGTCTCTTGGTGTGCCACATTAGATATTTGCTCTTTATTTGCTACATTCCCAAGCCCCGGTATCCCGCGAAGCAGGCGCAACTTCCAAATGCTACCATCACCTTTGCTTCTTCCCTTAGCATCTCGGCTATTTCCTCATGCTCCGAACTTCTTACCGCGCCGTTATACAAACACAGATCTATGCTTTTTGGCTCCATCTTCTCCACGTCTCTGTACTTGAAGTCCATCGCCACAGGCCAAAGGACAATATCGGCAATGTCCACCACATCGAGGATTCTCTCTCCAATGTCCAAAGTTGCCACATCACAGCCTCCACAGGTGGCTGCCAAATAGAAGGCTAGTTTTATCGTCCCTCTTCTTGCCATCTGCTCAGTTCCCTTTCAGTGAGTTTGATCCTAACTCCTTTATTCTGTTGGTGAAGTCTCTCACCACCTCAGCAAATTTCATTCCCTCGGATGCTGAGATCCATTCCAATCTCAGTCTTTCTGGTTCCATTCCAAACTGCTCCAGAAGCCTTTTTGTGAATTCCGCCCTTCTTCTCGTTTTATAGTTGCCGGATATATAATGGCAATCCCCTGGATGGCAGCCAGCGATGAGCACATCATCGAATCCAACTGCTAATGCCTTCAGAACAAAAGTAGGGCTTACCCGGCCGGAGCACATCACCCTTATTATCCTTATATTGGGGGAATATTGGAACCGCGAGACACCAGCAAGGTCAGCACCAGCATACGAACACCAGTTACAACAGAAACCTAGTATTTTCGGCTCAAATCCATTCTTGGCCATTCTAAACCTCCAAAATAGCATCCAGCATGGCTGAAATCTGCTCTGAGGTAAAACCCCTTTGTTGGGCAGCTCCTGAAGGGCAAGCGGCACAGCAAGTGCCACAACCCTTACACAAAGCTTCGTTAACTTTGGCTACATTCTTATCCCTATCAATAGTGATAGCCCCATAAGGGCAGAGAGCCTCACAAATGCCGCAACCTGAGCAAGCATTCTCGTCCACGGAGGCAACAATGCCCTCAGCCGTAACGGTATCCTTGGCTAATATAGTGGTTGCTCGAGAGGCGGCTGCTTTAGCCTGAGCGATGCTTTCCTCTATAGATTTAGGGGCATGGGCAAGCCCGCAGACAAAGATCCCATCGGTGGCGAAATCCACCGGACGAAGCTTTACATGTGCCTCTAGGAAGAAGCCATCCTCGTTTAAAGGCACCTTGTAGAGCATTGCAAGCTCTCTTGCTTCCTCCGGGGGAACCATGGGCACAGATAGGGCAAGAATATCAGCATCAATAGCTACTTTCTCCCCCAGCACCGGATCCTTGCTCTCAACCCTTATCAGAAGCTGGCCACTCTTTCTCTCTTGACTCACCCGAGGCCTATCTTCTGGCTCATAGCGGAGGAAGACAACCCCTTGTTGTCTTGCCTCCCGGTAATGTTTCTCATAGAATCCATACGTCCTCATATCCCGATAGAGGATGTAAATGTTCATTTCAGGCCTTATTTCCTTAAGCTTCAGAGCATTCTTAATTGCTTGATTGCAGCACACCCGGCTGCAATAAGGTCGTTGACCATTGCGAGAGCCCACACACTGAATCATCACTACGTTATCGCAGTTGATAATGTCCGGACTCTCTCTGGCTATCTCATCTTCAAGCTCAAGTTGGGTAAGCACCCTTGGGTCTCTTCCATAGAGGTACTCACCGTTCGGCTTATACTCCTGGGCCCCGGTGGCAATGATAGTCCCGCCATGCTCTATCTTCTCTACTACCCTGCCTCGATATCTCATTATCTCGGTGGTAAAGTGACCCACATACCCATAGGCATCTACAATCCAAGTATTGTAATAGACCCTAACCTTAGTATGTTCCTTAACCTTCTTAATTAAATCGCCGAGAAAAGTCTGAACATCTCCATTATCAATAGTATGATGTATCTTCCTTGCCATACCACCGAGCTCGCTGCTCCTCTCAATAAGATGGACTTCGAAACCTTGCTCTGCCAAGTTTAAGGCACTTACCATCCCTGCTATTCCTCCCCCAATAACCAAAGCAGAGTGATTAACTGGGAGAGACAGAGGCTTAAGTGGTTTTTTCAGCCTTACCTTTGCCACTGCCATTCCCAGCAAATCCTTCGCCTTCCCAGTCGCCTTCTCTGGCTCATGCATGTGAACCCAGCTACACTGATCACGAATATTTGCCATTTCAAAGAGATATTTGTTCAAGCTGGCTTCTCTAATAGTCTCCTGGAACAAAGGCTCATGTGTTCGAGGGGTGCAGGATGCTACCACCACCCGATTTAGACTATGTTCCTTTGCCATTGCTTTTATTCTTTCCTGAGTGTCCTGAGAGCAAGTGTAGAGGTTGTCTTCAGCATAAACTACGTCAGGAAGCGTCTTAGCGTAGTCGGTGACGTCAGGCACATTGACCACTCCCCCAACATTGATGCCACAGTGGCATATGAAAACACCAATCCTCGGTTCTTCCCCAGAGACATCTCTTTCCGGCGGATATTGCTTCTTTCTGGTAAGAGTATTCCGCGCCGGAGCAAGCAAAGCGGAAGCGCTTCCCGCTGCTCCGCTTGCCTGCATCACAGTCTCAGGAATATCCTTCGGGCCTTGAAAAGCGCCAGCGACAAAAATCCCCGGCCTCGAAGTCTCCACTGGAGAAAATGTATTCGTGTGACAAAATCCATATTCATTGAGCTGGATGCCAAGCTTCCTGCCCAATTCTATCGCTGTCGAGGAAGGCTGAAGGCCTACGGATAGGACAACTAGGTCAAATTCACGAGTGCTTGGCTTATCATCCTCGCCTACATACTTGAGAAGTAAACTACCGGTGCCATCTGATTCCTCAACCCTATAGACCCTGGTCCTCATAAATTCTATTCCCTCTTCCTCTCCCCGCCTGTAGAACTTATCAAAGTCCTTCCCTTGCGTTCGTATATCCATGAAGAAGATAGTCTCTTCCAGTTCAAGAGGGACATGTTCTCTGGCTATAATAGCTTCTTTAATAGCGTAGGTGCAGCACACAGAAGAGCAATATCCTCGATTTAGGCTTTCATCTCTTGAGCCAACGCATTGAATCCAGGCTATCCTTTGAGGCGGCCTCCCATCTGAAGGCCTCTTGAGCTCTCCTTGATATGGCCCCGATGCCGAAAGCATCCTCTCAAACTCTATACTGGTCACCACATTGGGATATTTCCTGTATCCGTAATTGAAGAGAGGGCCAGGGTCGAATTCATCAAATCCAGGGCAGAGTACCACAGAGCCCACATTTAGTTGCACAATCTCTTCTTTCATGTTGTGATCGATAGCATTAGCTTTGCAAGCTGCGACACATTGCATACACTCAGAGCAAATTCCGCAATTCAAGCAGCGACTTGCCTCCTTGACCGCTGCATCTTCAGAAAAGCCAAGCTCTATCTCCTTGAATCCCTTAACCCTTTCTGTTACCGGGATAGTAGGCATCTTCTGTCTTGACTCCCTGCCTTTGCCGAAAGGAACAAAAGCAACACTGGAGAGTTTCCTCTCTACAGTCCTTCCCTCCTTGAGGTCTTGATGGTTGATATATCTGGTGATGGATTCCGCTGCCTTTATCCCAGCAGCCACAGCTTCAACTGCAATAGAGGGCCCAGTCTGGCAATCCCCTCCAGAAAAGACTCCTTCACAGCTTGTTTCCAGAGTTATTGGGTCAACTTGGATAGTGCCTCTGCTGGAGATATTTATCCCGCTGTTCTCTACGAAGGAGAGGTCAGGCGTCTGCCCAATTGCCGGAATTACCATATCAACCTTAAGGTCAAACTCGGAACCTGGTATCGGTATAGGACGCTTCCTCCCGGTGACATCCGGCTCTCCAAGTTCCATGCAAGTACACTTTACTCCGGTAAGCTTCCCATTTTCACAGAGAATCTCCACAGGAGCGACCAAATATTCCATCTTCACCCCTTCCTCTTCGGCAGCTTCAACCTCTTCCTCCCTGGCAGGCATTTCAACTCTCGTCCTCCTGTAAAGCATTATGACTTCGCCGGCACCCAAGCGAAGAGCAGAGCGGGCTGAATCTATAGCAACGTCTCCACCTCCTATTATCACTACTTTCCCCTTCGTCTTCACTGCCTTCCCCAAACTAATGTCTCTCAAGAAATCGACACCGTGAATCACCCCTTCTGCATCTTCGCCTGGAATTCGGAGTCGCTGACTACGATGCGCTCCCACACTGATAAATACGGCTTTATATCCTTGTTTGAGAAGGTCTTTAATGCCAATTTCCTTGCCAACAGGGGTATTGGTCTTTATCTCTATCCCCAGACGTTTGATACTCTCAATCTCCTTCTGAACAACCTTATTAGGCAAACGGTACTCAGGGATACCTACGTAAAGCATTCCTCCAACCACAGGGAGGGCTTCAAAGACAGTAACCTGATATCCTTCGCGACGAAGGTAATAGGCGCAGGTAAGCCCTGCTGGCCCTGAGCCGATGATAGCAACCCGTTCCTCCTTCTCCTCTATCTCGGGGGGTGACAATTCATCTTCAACCATATCGCCGGCAAATCTCTTCAGGGCTCGAATTGCTAAAGGCTCTTCTAAGAGCTTGCGATTGCATTTCTCCTCACAGGGAGCAGGGCAAATCCTCCCCAATGCTCCTGGGATAGGAACCCTCTCTCTGATCAGAGAGAGCGCTTCTCTATATTTCCTCTTAGCGATCAGAGCCACGTATCCTTGAACGTTTATCCCTGCCGGACAACTCAAAGTGCATGGCGGTCTCTCCCTCTTCTCGACGGCAAAGGCATTGGGAAAGGCTTGGGCGAATGGTCTGAATATAGCCTTCCTCGAAACTAGATTGTGTTCAAACTCGCTGGGAACCTCTACTGGACAAACTTCGGCACACTCACCACAGCCGGTGCACCTGGCAACATCAACATACCTCGGATGCTTTAAAACCTTGGCCTTGAAATCCCCCGGCTCCCCATCAACTTCAAGAAGTTCTGAGCAGGAAAGCAATTCTATATTGGGATGCCTTCCACATCCAATGAGTTTGGGGGAAAGAATACACATGGAACAATCTAAGGTGGGAAAGGTCTTATCCAGCTGAGCCATTGCCCCACCAATAGCCGGGGATTTCTCCACCAGAAAGACGTGATACCCAGACTCGGCAAGGTCAAGCGCAGCCTGAATCCCTCCAATTCCTCCGCCAACTACCAGCGCCGCTCCTACAAGGCCGCCCTTAGATTCCATAGCTTTGATCCTCTACACCCCTTTCCCCACCTTATCCAGTGCTTCCCTAGCAAGCTTCTCTACCCCCACCTTTGTTTCCTTGGATTTCTTAGCCATGATGGATAGCACCATTTGATGACGCAATTTTTGTGAAAAGTTATCAATCTCCTTTATTTGATCAACAAAAGAAGGATGGACATATCCTTCCTTAACCGCCATATTCCTCAATGCCTTCATTACATCAGAGAACTTTACATTTTGAGGACAGTGAGCCTGACATGTATAGCACTGGGTGCAAAGCCAGGGAAAGTTAGAAGAAAGCACTGCCTCCCTCATCCCTAAGAGAACCATATGAATTATCTTTCGAGGGTTATACTCCGGATCAATATCCGCAACTGGGCAGCTTGCGGTGCAGAGACCACAGGCAAAACAAAGCTTAATGTTTTCTCCTCCGGGCTCTTCAGCCACATCATATTTAAATTTGGAATCCAACTCATTTAGCACTACAGTCATTTTCTTACCTTCCCAAGTTTTGAATTTTCATATTCCGGCCGCCTCTAGAATGTCAGGAACCCTCTCCTCCCTTCCAATAGCCATGATATGAACCCCATCACAGATTCTCTCCTCTTTTATCTGCCGTACGAGCCTTCCAGCAATCTCTATCCCCCTAGAAACTCCTTTGCCCTTTGGAGCCTCAGCCATCTCATCAATGAAGTGCTGAGGAACAAATATGCCAGGAACATTGTCATTCATCCACATTGCCATTTTCGCCCCGACAAGAAGCACTATGCCAGCCAGAACCTTGACCTTTCCATCCATCTTACGGGTATGTTCCATAAATCTTTTGAGTTCATTCAGATCATAGACAGCCTGGGTTTGAACAAAGTCCACCCCGGCATCTAGCTTCTTATCAAATTTAATAAGCTGAGGTTCGATTGGATCTGCCGAAGGGGTGGCAGAAGCACCGATACAGTAATCAACACCCCCATCAAGTTCATTCCCCACCATATCTTTTCCAGAATTCAAACTATGAACCAAATGAATCAGCTGGACCGAGTCGAGATCGAAAACTGGTTTTGCCTCCTTATGGTCACCAACATCAACAGAATCGCCGGTAAGACAGAGGACATTATCTATTCCTCTGGAGTAAGCAAAAAGAAGATCTGCCTGAATTGCCAGGCGGTTACGGTCACGGCATGTGATTTGAAGAATTGGCTCTCCGCCATGCTCTTTGACGAGAAGGCAGGTCCCAAGCGAGGGATATCTCATCACAGCACTTTGATTATCAGTTACATTTAGGCCATCCACCTTGTCCTTAAGAAGTTCAATATGCTCGACCATATTTGTCACATTGGAGCCTTTCACTGGACCTGCCTCGGCGGTTACAATGAAATCCTTCTTTTTCAGCGTTTCCCTAAAAGGCTTTGCCATTTTCCACCCCCTATGATTCAAGCTTCCAAGGCTTCGATTTTCCCAGGTCTTTTCACTTTCCTATAGTTCTTAGCCTCGTAGTATTTCCTCATTAGGTCAAGCCTGCCTTGCTTTTCCAGCCTTCGGTAAATAAGAACCCACGCACAGTCTTTCTCCGGATCTATCTCGCACTTCCCACCCCTCCTTGTGCCGCCACAAGGCCCATTGAGCAGCCCCTTGGCGCAGCGCACAACTGGGCAAATTCCCCCTGTTCTATCCAAAAAGCAATCTCCGCACGCTGCGCACATCTCAATCCATAGCCCTTCCCTTTCAGGCATCCCTACAAATGCAGTATTAAGTGCCGGGAAAACGGGCTTGTCTTCATATATCTCGGCTATGGTCTGCACCCCCACTCCACAGCCCATAGAGAGAATCGCCTCTATATCCTGCACCTTATCTCCAAGTTCCTGGGTCACCATCTCCTTTTCACACTGCCTTTCGACAGTGGCCTCCAAAATAGAAAGCTCATTCCCGTTCCTGCCCGATTGGAGCCTCAGTTGGGAGGAAAGTATTCCCACCTCCTTTTCCCCACCAGCCCAGCAGATAGTGACACAAGTCCTGCATCCTACCACTAGGATTCTCTTATAACCAGCAATCATGTTCTTGATTTCCTCGAAAGGCTTCCTTTCGGCTATAATCATTCCCTCACCTCTCTTTAATCTTTTCCGCCATGTCCTTGACCACACGGACAAACTTCTGAGCCATATCGGGGCCGAGATTGACCATTTTAACTCGCGCTCCATCCATTCCTACTTCTTCGAGCAAGCTAGCTGTATACCTTACTCTCTCCTTCGCCCTGAGATTTCCTGTAAGATGCTGGCAAGCGCCTTCCTGGCATCCCATCACCAGAACTCCGGCAGCACCTTTTTCAAACGCTCTCAACATATGCAATGCATCCACCCTCCCAGCGCAAGGAACTCGAATAATCCTGACATTATCCGGATAGTAAAGCCTCATCCTACCCGCCCTATCGGCCGCTAGATAAGCTGACTTCTCGCAGCAAAAGGCAATAATCTTATTGTCCGTTCCCATACTCATCCCCCTATTGTTTCTACTTCGGCCAGTATCTGCTCGTCACTATAGCCTTCGAAATTTATCGCCTTTGCTGGACAGACAGCAGCGCAGACGCCACATCCATCACAGGCAAGATCAGAGATTTGGGCCACTTCTTTCTCGGTATTCACTCGAAGCAATTGAATTGCACCGTGAGGACAGGCGCGAATGCACGTCAGGCACGCCCGACACTTTTCCGGGTCGACCCTTACTTTCTCCACCTCGACCACTGCCTCCCCCAGAGCCAGAAGCGAATAGCTGCCCATCACGGCAGATGCAATATCGGTCAAAGCTCGACCGAGATCCAGATTCCCGCGGCAGCCTCCGACAAAAAGCACCCCTTTCCTGGCTGATGCCGCTGGATAAAGATGCACATTCTCATCCTGATAGAAGCCTTGGGAGTCGGTCCCTATATTTAGCATAGAGCTTAAGCCTTTGGTTCCTTCTGGGGGCAAAGCTCTTTCCTCAGCCACCAAGAGGTCACAGAGAAGCACCACCTCTTCACCCAAAAGAACATCCTTGGCCTTGATGGTCACTCGGCCATCCTCACGGTATATCTGTGGTGGTTCGTCAAATTTCAGAAACACTACTCCGCGATTGCGCGCCTCTCGGTAAAGCTCTTCCGCCCCTTCACTATCTACCTTCAGATTCTTACAGAACACGTAGACTTCACTTCCTAGTTTCTCTCTAACCGCCAAGACATTGTTGAGACTGGAGAGGGTAGGGAGGCGTGAATTCTCATCACAGACATCGAGAACAAAGCCTATAGTCTCAGGTCTTCGTTTCAACTTCTCTGGAGCTCGCAGCATCTCGACAAGGTCTAGCTGTGAGATGATATTGCCTCCGGGTTTTAGCTCAAAGTCTTGCGGCAAAATTTCAGTTCTATATCCGGTGGCAAAGATGATAGCGCCAAAGCTCAGGGAGAATTCTCTTCTCCCTCCTCCTATTGTTATGTCAAAATCCCCCACCTCCCCTCGCACCCTTGTAACTTCAGCAGAGGTTAGAACCTCAATATTATTATCTTTCTCTATCGCCGTTATCATCGAGTCAAGCATCTGTTTCAGGCTTGTCTCAAGTCCGTAGAAGCCCTCAACCTCCTTAAGCTTGCCGCCCAAGGTTGACTTTCTTTCCACTATGGTTGTCCTGATTCCAAGCCGGGAAAGCTCAAGAGCCGATTTCATCCCAGCGAATCCTCCACCCAGCACTAGCACTTCTCTGTTTACTGGAACGTTCTTTCTTTCCACAGGCTGAAGCAACCGAGCCTTACCTATAGCCATTCTTATAAGTTCCGTCGCCTTCTCAGTGACATCGCCTTCACAAGTCCAAGAACATTGTTCCCTGATGTTTGCCAAGGAAAGCAGACTGGGGTTAAATCTAAGCTCTTCTAGAAGTCTGACAAATTTGTGCTCACGTAACTCCGCTGAGCAAGCAGCGATTACTACTCTATTTATGTTCTCACTCAGGATTCTGGAAGTTATCGCCTTCTCCCCTTCCTCAAGGCACAAGCTATGGCTTATGTCTATAAAGGCAACGTCTTCAAGTTTCTCTAAATCTCCACTAATTTTGGGAAAATCTATGTTCTTCAGACTCCCCCCGCAATCGCATAGGAAGATGCCCATCTTTACTTGCATTTCTCTAGAACCCCCATTGCTCCCTCTGCCGCAGCCACTCCATGAGCAATAGAATCAGGGATGTCCTTGGGACCCTGGCAAGTTCCGGCGAGGAAGATTCCCTCGACATTCGTCTCTATGGAATTGAAAGGTTCCTTGGTGTCGAAGAAGCCATGGTCTCCTAAATTTATTCCCAAGACTCTCGCCAGGCTCCAGGAATCTTTCCTGGGGGTGATGCCTACCGAAAGGGTTACAAGGTCAAAGGTTTCTCGTTCAACCTTTCCTTCCGAAATATTCTCAAACCTTACCTCAAGTTCCCCGGAGGTCTCCAAAATTTCCACTGGCACTCCTCGAATGAACCGAATAACTCCCCGACACTCATCATAGAACTCGGCAAAACCCTTTCCTGCAGTCTGAAGGTCAATATAGAAGATAGTCACTTGAGTGTCAGGATTTTGATATTTTATAAGTCGAGCAAACCTCATGGCATATTTGCAGCATACCTGGGAGCAATAGCCATGACCTTCATTCCTTGAGCCTACACATTGAATAAAGGCGATTCTTCTAGCTTCTTTTCCGTTTGAGGGAAGCTTAAGAGAGCCTTGATCTTTGAAAATCCTCTCAAGGTCAAGGCCAGTCAAGATATTGGGATATCGGCCGTAACCCAGGGAGCCGATTTCCCGAGCGTTGAAGACCTCAAAGCCGGTAGCAACAATGATAGCGCTGACGCTTAGCTCCTTCCTTTCTGGCTCCCGGTCAAAATCTATAGCGTTTGTGGGACACGTTCCCTGACAGAGGTTACACTTTTCACCTCTAAGGCGAAGACATCGAGTTTCATCGATGACATAACAATAAGGGACTGCATCCGGTGAAGGAGAACGGCTCGCCTTAGGTTCGGTAGGGCAGACTCCGGCACACATTCCGCAAGCAACACATCTTTCTAGGGCAATGTACTGAGGTTTTCGAAGCACTTCGACCTCAAAATCTCCGGCTTTGCCGCTCAAGCCCGCCACCGTTGAATCAGTCAGGACCGAGATTTTGGGGTGAACTGCGACCTCATTGAGTTTTTCGGGTATTAAGCAGACTGAGCACTTTGTGCAGATGTCTGTTGCCTTGCAACAAAAAGAAGCAGCTTGCCCTCCAATTGCTGCTTCTCTCTCTATTAAGTATACTCTAAAGCCACTATTGGCTAATTCTAATGCTGAAGTTATTCCGCTTGCGCCGCCGCCAATAACTGCAATTGACTTATTCACTATCTAACGTGCTTTCTTTTCTAGCAATTCCTCCACTCGATTTAGCAGTTCGTCAGGATCAAATGGCTTGTGCAGGTAGTCTTCTGCCTCCATCGTCATCCCCTCTCGCATAGAGAGGTGCATCTTTTCTCTGTCGTCAGGATAAACGGTTAGCATCAGCACAGGGATGTGAGAGAAGAAATAGTATTTTGGGTCAGTCTTGAGTTCTCTGCAAACCTCAAATCCACTCTTACCTGGCATCACCACGTCTAGAATGATTAGATCGGGCCTTTCATCCACTACCTTCCGTAAACCTTCGTCTCCGTCGAGCGCAGCAGCCACTTCGTAGGACTTACTTTCAAGCACCTTCTTCACTGCTGTCTGCAAATCAGAGTCGTCATCAATGACCAGTATCTTGGTTTGTTTCTGCATTTTTTCCTCCTTTAGACAAAAGCCTCTCTACACGCTCCAGTAGAATAAACGGCTCAATGGGTTTTTCAATATACTCATCAATATTGAGTTTATGACCTACTTCTAGCTCATAGCGCCGGTGACTGGCTTCCTCCCTTACCGAGCTTATGATCAGGATAGGTACGCTGGGATACCTCTGCTCGGTGTTCTTGATCTCCTTGACAACAGCAAAACCATCCATCTTTGGCAGCAGAAGGTCTAGGAGCATTAAGTCTGGCTGTTCTTCTTTCAGCCTAGCCAGAGCCTCCTCTCCATCGCGAGCCTCAACTATCTCATAGGAACGCGACTTTAGCACGCTACCAATTGCCAGCCGCATGTCAGGGTCATCATCTACTACCAGAATCTTAGCCATCTACCTTACTCCGGCGACCAGTTCTAATAATCGCCTAATCCGCTCACTCTTTTCCCTCACCTTTTTCAAGTCCTTGGCAAAGTGAAGGTGAATTTGCTTCCCTTCCCGGTTTCAGGACAGGGACTCACCACCCATATCCTACCACGGTGGGCCTCAACTATTTGCTTAGTTATGGAAAGCCCTAGGCCAGCCCCCCTTTCAGCCATGTCAAGACCTCGATAAAAGCCATCAAATATCCTAGGCAATTCCTCGGCAGGAATACCAATCCCGGTATCCGCCACCTCCACCTGTATGCCATCCATACCATCCTTCGCCTTAACCGCTACTACTCCGTGACGAGTAAATTTAATGGCATTGGACAACAGGTTGGTAACTACCTGCTTAAGCCGCTCTTGAACTCCGAGAACAGCGGGGAGTTCTGGAGGTACTTCAGCAACCAGTTGCAGTCCTTTTTCCTCAGCTAAGGCGCGCATAGCTTCAATGCAATCTTCTATCACTTTTCCCACAGGAATTCTCTCCATCCTCAAGTCCCCGAAATCAACTCGGGAAAAATCGATGATGTTACTCACCAAATTTAGAAGATCAGAGAGTCTCTTGCTACTTCTTTTCACTATGTTCTTTTGCTCCTCATTCAATTCTCCGGCGAAGTCACCAAGCAACAGCCGATTATAACTTTCCACCGCAGCCAAGGGAGCCTTCAGGTCATGGAAAATAACGGACAGAATACGCCCCATCGTATCCCTAATGTGTTTAAGCCTTGAAGAGACTATCTTGGCCAGGTTATTCATCACCTTGCATCCTATTTCAGGGTTCTCTTGGAACAAGCCTATAAGCTCTGCCGTATCTAAGACAACAACCCTGGTTGTCTCAAGAGTCCGGCCTGTGGCGGTGAGAATACAAGGATCTATCAGCCCTGAGCAACACAAGCAGCCACCTTGAGTTATTACGTCAATCGTCGCACTTTCCTCTGCCACCCGACCAATATGAAGGTTCATTTCCAGAGACACCTTGCCCGATTCCACAACATACATAGTATGGCAGCAGCCGCCTTCAAGGAAAACAACCACCCCAGCCTCATACACTTCTTCCCGGCAAAGCGATGGCAACTTATCTAGTTCATCGTCGCTCAGACCGTGGAACAGGTCTGATTCTTTTAGTATTTCCTTGACTGAGCCCAACCCGGTTACTGCTTTCACTTCAAGGGTTTACATTATAAGTACTTCTAAGGATTTCTGCAAACACTCATGGTTTAATCGTTTCCAGAAAGCTGGCAACGAGGTATATCAATTTCAGCAAACCATGATAAGATATTTGCTAGAGGGTTCAAAATGAAGACGAAAAGCAACCTGGAGAGGATATTTGGAACAGGATGTTTTGCCGTAACTGCTCAAGTTGGCCCGCCTCAGGATACGGAGACCGGGGCGATAAGGGATAAATTCAATCTGCTTAAGGGCTCTGTTGATGCTTTTAATGTCCCTGATGGAGAGTCAGCGGTGGTAGCGATGGCAAGCTGGGCAGCCTGCCTTATAGGCAAACAACAGGGTCTTGATCCCATAGTGCAAATGACTTGTCGTGACAGAAATCGAATTGCCCTCCAAATGGATGTGTTGGGCATCTCCGCGTTTGGCGTGAATAACATACTTTGTCTCTCCGGGGATCCTGTTTCTTTCGGAAATTGTCCTGAGGCAAAGCCCGTCTTCGACCTCGATTCCATCCAGCTTATCAGTATGGTCAAACGACTCCGGGATGAGAAGGAGTTTGAAAACGGACAGCCAATAGCTGGAAGAGAGCCACGACTTTTCATTGGGGCAGGAGCAAACCCCTTCGCCGAATCCCTGGAGGACGAAGTGATTCGCCTGAGGGATAAGGTTGCTGTCGGGGCAGATTTTGTCCAGACGCAGCCTGTTTATAGCATTGAGCGATTTAAGAAATGGATGGAGCTTGTTCAAGAAGAGGGACTAGATAAGAAGGTTAAAATCCTTGCTGGAATCAGTCCCATAACATCCCTAGCAGCAGCAAGGTATATGAAGACACAAGTCCCCAATACTGACGTCCCAGATGAAATTATTGAACGCCTCCTAAAGGCTCGCACGAAAGAAGAAATGGCAGCGGAAGGGACAAAAATCGCTATCGAAACAATAAATCAATTGAAAGAGGTAGAAGGGGTAGCGGGCATCCACATCATGACCCTTCGGCGAGAGGAGACTATTCCAAGAATCTGTAGCGCAGTCGGGCTTTGCCCCCGCCCCTGAAGATTTGACCTGAGAAGCTTGGTGCTCGCAGCTAATATCTCTTGCAAAGTCCTCACAGTCTTTCTACCCTGACTGCTGAGACCTTGAGTTCAGGAATCTTGGACATTGGGTCTAGCTTAGGGTTGGTAAGGATATTGGCGGGACTTTCGGCGAAATGGAAGGTCATAAACACCACTCCAGGAGGTGATGCCTCAGTTACTTTGGCTTTAGCGATGACTTCACCACGCCGAGAGCTGATTCTAACCCTGTCGCCCTCGGCTACGCTGAGCCGTGAAGCATCGCTAGGGCTAATTTCCACCGTACCTTCGGGCTCTATAGTATTGAGGCCGGCTACCTTCCGAGTCATTGTCCCAGTATGGAAATGGTACAGACTACGGCCTGTGGTGAGAATCAAAGGATAGTCTTCATCTGCCAGCTCCGCGGGGGGGATGTATTCCAATGGGATGAATCTACCTTTCCCTCTAGCAAAACTATTAACATGCAGTACCGGTGTACCTGGATGGTCATCAGTACGGCAGGGCCATTGGAGTCCACCGGCCTCTAACCTCTGGTAACTTATGCCACCATAGCTAGGAGTGAGATGGCGGATTTCCTCCATTATGTCAAGCGGGTGGCTATAATCAAACCCTCTAGCTCCTAACCTCTTGGCTAGCTGGCAGACGATCCACCAATCGGGCCTAGAATTTTCAATTGGCTCAATAGCCTTCCTTACTCGCTGCACTCGTCGCTCAGTATTGGTGAAGGTACCATCCTTCTCAGCAAAGCTTGCCGCCGGCAAGACAACATGGGCAAATTCTGCTGTCTCCGACAGGAAAACATCTTGAACAACAAGAAATTCGACTCTAGCTAGCGCTTCTCGAATATGTCCGAGATCAGGGTCGCTCAGTGCCGGATTCTCGCCAATTAGGTAAAGCGCCTTTATCTCATTCCGATAGGCAGCTTCAAGCATTTCAACCAGGGTTAGTCCTGGAGATGAAGGTAATGAGCAGCCCCAGGCAACCTCAAACTTCTCTCTAACAGCCGGATCAGCTACCGCCTGATAGCCACTGTAGACATTGGGCAGGGCGCCCATATCGCAAGCACCTTGCACATTGTTCTGGCCTCTGAGCGGATTGACCCCGGTTGAGGGCTTCCCTATGTTTCCAGTTAGCATTGCCAGATTGGCTGTAGCCACCACATTGTCGGTGCCATGAGAATGCTGGGTGATACCCATGGCGTAGAGCAGCATGGCAGGACTATTAGTAGCATACGTGCGGGCAGCTTCTGCTATCTTGTCCTGTGGCACTTTGGTGACCTGCTCGACAAAATCAAGGTCAAAGTTTCTTAACGATTCCTCAAAAGCATCGAAGTTCTCACATCTCTCTCTGATAAACGCTGAGTCGAACAATCCCTCGTCCACTATAACCCGCATCATACCCATGAGCAAGGCAACATCTGTGCCCGGGCTATGCCGTAGCCAGAGGCTAGCAAAGCGGCAGAGGTCAATTTCGCGCGGGTTCGCTACGATGAGTTCTGCCCCCCTATCTACTGCTTTCTTCACTTCAAGCCCGATCACTGGGTGATTTTCCGTAGTGTTAGTGCCGATAGCAAGAACGCAAGCGGCGTGGCCAATTTCGTCGATGGAATTAGTCATAGCTCCGCTACCAAAGCTTTGAACGAGGCCGGTCACAGTAGGAGCATGACACAGTCGGGCACAGTGATCAACGTTGTTGCTGCCCAGCACCGCTCGAGCAAGTTTTTGCATGACATAATTCTCCTCATTGGTGCACTTGGCTGAGGCAATTACCCCTATTTCCTCTGCTTCATAAGTTCTCAGTTTCCTGGCCACCAGCCCTACCGCTTCGTCCCAAGATGCCTCTTTCAACTCCCCGTTCTGTCTTATTAAGGGAGAAGTCAAACGCTGGGGATGATGGACAAATTCAGCGATACCGAAACGGCCTTTGACACATGCTTGACCATGATTGGTCACGCCGTCTGGAGCAGGGACGGTAGTCATTATTCTCTCATCCTTGACCTTGAGCTTGAGTTGGCAGCCAACACCACAATATGGGCAAGTGGTGACTACTTCACGGTCAGGCAAACCATCCCACTTATTGGTTCTCTCCGTCAGGGCTCCAGTAGGGCAAGCATCAATGCAAGCGCCGCAGAATTCGCAGCTTACTTCCTGTAGCGGGCGATCAAAGGCAGTACCTATCAAAGCCTTACTCCCTCGATAGATAAAGGAGATGGCTCCCACCTTGCGTACCTCTTGGCACATGCGGACGCAGCGACCACAAAGAATGCACAAGTTATAATCTCGGTCGAAGAACGGGTTTTCCCTATCAATGGGGAGTTCCTTACTGCTATAAGGGAGAGTTACTTTTTCCAGTCCGATATAGCGAGCAACCCTCTGCAATTCGCAATTTAGGTTTTTGGAGCAGGTGAGGCAGGAATAGGGATGTTCGCTCAAAATCAGCTCCATTATATTGCGGCGAAGCTCCTGTAACTTTTCGGTATTGGTATGGACTGTCATTCCTTCAGCCGCCGGGGTAGTGCATGCCGGGGGAAAGCCGGCCATCCCTTCGATCTCCACGATGCACAGACGGCAGGCACCAAAGGGAGTTAGGTCTGGGTGGTAGCAAAGTGTAGGAATATAAATGTCAGCTTCTAGAGCTGCATCCAAGACCGTGGTTCCCTTTCTCGCTTTTACTTCCTTACCGTCAATAATTAAAGTAACAGTGTCCATCCTCACCTACTCGTAATCAAACTTACTCTCGCTCCTCCAAATCGCACCTTAAGCACCGCTTTGCCTCCGCAGTGGCTATCTCTTCGCTGAGTCCAAGCTCCACCTCAGCAAAGCTACCAAGTCGGTCGTTTAAAGGCAGAGTGGGTATTGGGCTGCGATGCATCTCCCCCTCCTCAATGTCGGGCAGCGCCTCTAGTTCCTCAGCCGATGCCAGCGTTTCGTCTATAACTCCGCTGCCGCCCAAGTATTTATCAATCGAGGTTGCCGCCTGCCTTCCGGCGGCGATAGCCTCAATGACCGTGGCTGGTCCAGTGACGGCGTCGCCGCCAGCAAAGACCGCCTCCCTGCCTGTAGCTAAGGTATAAGGGTCAACTTGGAACACATTTCCCTTTCCCAGAGGAAGCCCAAATTGCTCTGGAGCCTCTGGCTGCTGACCGATGGCAGCAATCACAGTATCAAAGACCGAACTAGATTCGCTGCCTTCGATTGGCACTGGCCGCCTTCTACCACTGGCATCCACTGCCCCCAACTCCATACCAATGCATATGAGCTCCACCGCGGCATCTTTTCTCTCTATTCTAGCTGGGGCGGCAAGGAAGTCTATCTTTACCCCTTCATGTATCGCCTCCTCTATCTCTTCCTCGCTTGCTGGCATCTCAGTTCTGCTTCGGCGATAGACAATGGTTACCTCTCTGCCACCAAGACGAAGAGCACTGCGAGAGGCATCTATGGCGGCATTGCCTCCGCCAATGACAGCGACACTGCCGCCTACCTTGACCTCATTCCCCATATTTATCTCCCTGAGGAACGACACAGCCTCGATAACCTCAGAGCTATCCTCCCCCTTTATGTTAAGCTTAGCCCCTTGGTGAGCGCCGATAGCGAGGAAAATGGCGTCATAGCCTTGGGCGAAAAGTTCGTTCAAAGAGCTTGCCTTAGTATTCAGCTCTATGTTGACTCCAACACCCTTTATCTCCTCAATCTCTTCGGCCAATACTTCTCTGGGCAAACGATACTCAGGAATGCCGTACCTCATCATGCCACCTGGCTCAGGGAGCCCCTCAAGCACAGTGACACTATGCCCTCGTTTCGCCAAGTAGTAGGCTGCGGTCAGTCCTGCTGGCCCAGAGCCAATGATGGCCACTCGCTTACCTGTAGCCGGAGCCATCCTTGCTTTGACTTTCCAGAGTCCGTTCCCCCTTTCAGCGGCAAAGCGCTTGAGTGCTCTAATGGCAATTGGTTCGTCCACCTCCCCTCGCCTGCACTTGGCTTCACAGGGATGAGGGCAGACACGCCCACAGACTGAGGGAAAAGGGATTTTCTCCCGGACTACAGCCAATGCCTCGTCAAACTTACCTTGGCCAATGAAGCGGAGGTAGCGGGGTACATCCACCCCAGCAGGACAGGTATGGCTGCAGGGAGCTTTGACCAGCCCTTTACAGACTGCAGCGGGACATTTCTTTCTCTTGATGTGAGCTTCATATTCATCACGAAAGTAGCGGAGAGTAGTCAGGACAGGATTAGGCGCCGTTCTCCCCAAAGCACAGAGCGAGCCATCCTTGACCGTTCCAGCAAGCTGCTGTAATTTATCGATGTCGTCATCTTGCCCCTCTCCACGGGTTATGCGTTCCAAGATATCTAGCATCTGCCTTGTGCCCACTCGGCAGGGGACACATTTTCCACAGGATTCGGCTTGAGTGAAGGTGAGGAAGAACTTGGCAAAATCAACGATGCAAGTATCCTCGTCAGCAACGATCATGCCACCTGAGCCCATGATGGAACCGGCCCTAGTCAAGGTCTCATAGTCTACGGGGAGACCGAGCTGGTCAGCAGAAAGACAACCTCCTGAAGGACCGCCAGTCTGCACTGCCTTAAACGGCTTATCGTCAGCAATACCGCCACCAATATCATAGATGATCTCACGAAGGGTGATGCCTAAGGGAACTTCGATGAGTCCGGTGCGCTTTATCTTTCCGGCTAAAGCAAAGGTCTTTGTTCCCTTGCTACTCTCCGTTCCGTATTGGGCATACCAATCTGCGCTTCTTTGCAGAATCGCCGCCACAGCGGCAAGGGTCTCTACATTGTTGATGTTGGTTGGTTTGCCCCAGATGCCGGATTGAGCGGGGAAGGGAGGACGAGGATGAGGCATGCCCCTTTTGCCCTCGATAGAAGCCATCAATGCCGTCTCTTCGCCGCAGACGAAAGCTCCTGCTCCCTCTTTAATTTCTATGTTGAAATTGAAGCTCGAACCAAGGATGTTTTTCCCCAGAAGGCCGTATTCCTTCATCGCAGCCAGGGCAATATTCAATCGTTCCAGTGCCAGCGGGTATTCGGCGCGGCAATAGATATAGCCGTGTGTTGCCCCTATAGCGTAGGCAGCGATAAGCATGCCCTCCAGCACAGCATGTGGATCTCCTTCCAAAACGGATCGATTCATGAAGGCTCCCGGATCTCCTTCATCAGCATTGCAAACGAGGTATTTTTCCCTGCCAGGAGATTTACGGCAGAACTCCCACTTCAGCCCTGTAGGGAAGCCAGCACCACCTCGTCCCCTAAGCCCTGACCGCTTAATCTCTTCTATGACTTCCTCTGGGCTCATCTCAAACGCTCGAGCAAATCCATTGTAACCACCATTGGCAATATAGTGATTAATATTTTCGGGATCAATAGCCCCACAATTTCTCAGAATGATGCGAACCTGTGGTTTGAGCATGGGCAAATCGAAGAATCTGGGAACGCCATTAATGTCCCCATCACCTATCGTCCCCAGGGCTAAATCAGGGCGAGCATCGTCCTTGATTAGGTAGTCTTCTATAAGTTCAGGTGCGATTTCGGGGGTGATATTGCCATAGCAAATGCGAGGACGACCCGGCTTGATGATATCAACCAAAGGCTCAAGATAACATAGCCCGATACATCCCACCTGCATCACAATAGCATCAATACTACGCTTGGCTAGCTCATCATTAATAGTCTGGAGCACGCTTAGCGCACCCGCTGAGCGACCACAGGTGGCAGCGCCAACGAGGATGCGGGGCTTTTCGCTATGCGCTAAGGTTTCCCACTCCAATTCGGCTCGACTCTGAATCTCTTTAAAGGTCATCCCAGCCTCCAAAGCTAATAATAAGAGGACAAGACTTGCTTTGCCTTTGTCGGAGTCATCCTGCTATAAACACCGTTGTCGACCACCATTACTGGAGACAAAGCGCAGCAACCAAAGCAAGCAACCCTCTCTAAACTGAATTCATAGTCTGTTCTAGTCTCTCCTTGCCTAATGCCAAGTTCTTTCTCTACCGTTTCCATGACGCGCGCTCCACCCCGCACATAGCAAGAAGTGCCCAGACATACTTTTACAATGTGCCTCCCAGCTCTAGTAAAGCGAAACTGAGCATAGAAGCTAGCCACACCAAAGACCTCGCTCTCTGAGGTACCCAAGAAGCGGGCGATTCCAGATACTGCTTCCCTGGGGAGATAGCCCAGTTCACTTTGGACTTGCTGCAGGACAGGTATCAGGGCACCTTTCTTCCCTTTGTACGGCGCCAGAATTTCAGCCAAGCGCTCATTTACTTCCATTTACTCTCTCCCTATTACGTTTCAACATATATTGCCTTCTCAGGTTTTTCCCCCACCTGGTCTACGCTTCTTCCGCCGCCTCCATGGATGATTGCGGCGCCTCCTCCACAGCCGATATGAGGACTCTCCCCTCTTGGCCTCGGGGCATATCGAATATCTTTACACCCTGCTGGCCGAGGCTCTCTGGACTTGGTGTCTCAGTGCTACCATGGTTGCAGCCAACCTTGCACTTATCACGTTGCTGAGGTTCCGCATGACCAGATAGCCTATATGGTTATTCTTCTTCAGGATGTTCATCAATTCCTGGCCATCTATGGTGAGGACTTCAGAGTTTTGCCCGCATCTAGCTGATGCTGTGAACTTATGTGGTGGTACCAAGGCTGACCAGCCAAACGTCTCACCCTTTCTCACTGTGTAGATGGTTGTTCTGGCCTCCAGGTCATAGATGACGAGTTCAACCTGTATGTGAACTTCACCATCTTTGAGAAGGTAAATACCTGCAGCTGAGCCCCCTGATGTAAAAATGACTGAATCTTTCTCGTAACTTCGCTGGTGACAAAGTCTAGCTATCTCCACTAGCTCGCTTTCCTCCAACCCTTCAAACAATTGAAAACCTCCTAACATCTCAGCTGATACCATCGTTCTCACCTCCTATACAAGTCCCTAATCCCCGGCTTATTTATTGCTAAGCACACAATTTTAACCTCTTAGGCCGAAGCCTATCAATACAGTGAATCTGCACTTCTGTTATAGTTGAAACAAGTTCGCTACTTCTTTCACCTTGGCTGGAAGAGGGGAATCCCGGGAGAGCTCCGCCAGCGGTGTTACTATTATCTCCAAATCAGCAATATAGGCGTCTTGAGGGATTGTAGCTGAAAGTGAAAGCCCAAAACCACCAATCGCCTCTTCTTTTTCGGACATAAGTCTGTCATTCACCTCCCAGTCTCGCGTAAAGGTGAACTCTTGGCTATTTTCTGGCTCGACTCACTAGCAAGATTCCCATCCGTAATTCTATAGCCTGCCTTCGCTAGAATCCTCTTTACAGAAAGGGCAGCGGGAGAATCCCCAGGCAACTCAAGAAGAGATCTCCCTTCCAGATTATATCGTTTGACATTAGGATCGTAGTCTATCTTCCCTAGATAGGCTTCTCCTGCACTTCGTAAATACTCTTCCGTTTCCTCAGTAAATCTGTAGTTCCCTATCAGGTACAGCTGATTGTAACCAACCTTCAATTCCCTAGTAATATCTTTGACTCTTTCTATATGCTTGATGGATTTCTCGGAGGGATCCAGAACTACGAACAGGTCATCTATATCTACCACCACCTTGCGATTGAAGTGCTCCAACCCCGCAGGTGAGTCTACTAGTACCTCGTCATAATCTTTAACCAGACTGGGGATGAAGTCTTTGAGCACTGCGTCTGGAGCACAATAACAACCCACGGTGAACTTCGTTCCCAGGGCGATAAGGTCAAATTCTGCCCCTCGGTATAAGACAGGTTGAAGTACATCAGATAGAAGATTATAGCCCGAGCGACCGACCCGTTTATTCTGTTCTATAGCGTCGCAAAGTGCGCTTGAAACGGTCTTTTTGCCTTTTTCGTTCAAATCTACTCCAAGCATGTCAGCTAGACTCTCATCAGGGTCGAGGTCTATCAGCAGCTTCGGCGAATTCAAATACTTGCTAGCCAAAGCCACAAGAGTCGATTTCCCTGCTCCTCCTCTCCCTGTGGAAACAATTACTCTTCCCATAGCCAAATTAAGATCCGATTTGGTAACCTGCCTTCGTCAGAATCCTTCTCGCAGACAAACAAGCAGGTGAATCCTCTGATAACTCCAGAAGAGATTTGCCCTCCAAGTTGTATTGCTCCAAACGCGCGTCGTACTCCATTTTGCCCAGGTAGGTTTCACCTGTATTCTGTAGATACCTCTCTGCCTCTTCGCTGCACTCATGGTTTGCCACCAGGTAGAAGTGACCATATCTAATTCCTACTTGGTTGATAATCTCTTTGATCCTTGGTATATGCTTCAAAGATTTGTCAGACGGGTCGCACAGGACAAACAGGTCATTTATATCTGACACTATGTTCCGATTCAGATGTTCCACTCCAGCCGGCGAGTCCACTACAACATTGGTATAGTTCTTAGCTAGCTTTGGGATTGTTCTCCTGAGCAGTTCATCTGGAGCACAAAGACAGCCTTCGGTAAGCTTTGTCCCTAGGCTGATCAGGTCGATTCTTTTCCCTTCGTATAAACAATCGCTCCATAGCAAGGATTCCATTAAATCATGTGTTGTAATCGTGGGGCTTATGTTACTCTTCCTTTTCTCAATGACATCATAAAGCGCTTCGCAAACAGTCCTTTTCCCTTCCTTGTGAAAATCAAGCCCAAGCATATCAGCAAGGCTGAGGTCGGGATCAAGGTCAATGAGCAATGTTGGAGGTTTCAGGTATTTACTAGCCAGAGCGACAAAAGTTGATTTTCCGGCTCCTCCTCTTCCTGTGGAAACAATTTTCCTGGCCATCATGCCACCTGTTGCGCTCGCTGTGCTATGCCTCGTTCTTTAGCTGCTGCATCTTCCGGGGGGAGTTGGCTAATAGGCGATAGCTTTACCACTGCATCATACTCAGGGGGGCAGACATCCAGGCAAGTGCCGCAATTGACGCATTTTTCTTGATCAATAAACTTTATCTCCCCTTTTTCGCCTTTAACGGCCTCGGTAGGACAGGTAAGCACGCAATGCTCACAGCTTCTTTCACACTTATCAGGAAGGATATAGTAGGCGGTGAGTTCAGGACATACCTTGGCAGGGCAGCGCTTTTCCAAGACATGTGCTTCATATTCATCCCTGAAGTAACGTAGCGTAGTAATAACGGGATTTGGGGCTGTCCCTCCTAGGGCACAAAGCGACCCTGCTTTAACGTCTTCAGCTAATTCAAAGAGGAGGTTAAGGTCTTCAGGTTTAGCTCTGCCGGCCACAATCGCCTCGAGAATTTGGTGCATTTGCAGGGTTCCCAGACGACACATGGTGCATTTACCACAGGACTCCTTTGTGCTGAAATCTAAGAAAAACCTTGCAGCATCAACCACGCAGTTATCCTCATCCATTACAATTAGTCCGCCTGAGCCCATCATGGAGCCAGCTTGGCGAAGAGAATCATAATCAATGGAGGTATCGAGCAGGCTTGCTGGGATACAGCCTCCCGAGGGACCACCAATCTGTATCGCTTTAAATAACTTGGATTCGGGGATTCCCCCACCGATGTCATAAATGATCTCACGGAACGTTGTTCCCATAGGCACTTCGGTCAATCCTTTGTTGTTGAGCTTGCCTGCCAGAGTGAACACCGCCGTCCCCTTGCTTCCCTCAGTGCCAATTGAGGAAAACCAATCTGCCCCTCGCTCGATTATCAAGGGGATGTTAGCAAAAGTCTTCACATTATTCAGCAATGTAGGTTTGCCCCACAACCCAGTCTGAGCAGGATAAGGAGGTCTTGGCCTGGGCGTGCTCATCTTTCCCTCAACAGCCGCCATTAGCGCCGTTTCCTCGCCGGAGACGAAAGCACCAGCCCCCATAGCTAGCTCTATATGGAAATCGAAGCCGCTCCCCAGGATATTATCCCCTAAGAGACCCAGTTCCTCTGCTTGCTTTAAGGCGATCTTTACCCGCTCAACGGCTAAAGGGTATTCGGCGCGGATATAGATGTAACCTTGCTTAGAACCTATAACATAACCGCCGATAATCATTCCCTCGATAACTTGCTGAGGGTCGCTTTCCAAAACAACTCGGTCCATAAATGCGCCTGGATCCCCCTCATCGGCATTACATACCACATATTTCGGTTCTCCTTCAGCTTTGTGGCAAAACTCCCATTTCCGTCCAGTAGGAAATCCAGCCCCACCTCGCCCACGCAATCCTGAATTTTTTACCTCTTCAATTATCTCTTCAGGGCGCCTGCTTAGTGCCTTTTCCAAGCTGCTATATCCTCCATTGGCGATATAATGGTTTATATTCACCGGGTCGATGTAGCCACAGCGGCGAAACACAAGGCGGAGCTCGTGTTCAAATCTAGGAAGTTCCGGAATATAGGGGGCTTCCCCCTGGCCTCCCTCCAGGGTACCCAGGGCAAGCTCAAGGCAGGGGTCATCTCCCACAATGTAGCCTTCCACCAGGCGGGGAACAAGCTCGGAGGTCACATTCCCGTAGACGACGCGGAAAGAATCAGGCTTGGATATGGTGACCAATGGCTCAGCATGGCACAGCCCCATACATCCAACTTGGATGGTCTTAACCTCGATATTCCGCCGCGATAACTCTTCTTGGAAAGCCTCAAGGGTGCCTAAAGCACCAGCCGCCCTACCACAAGTGGCTGTGCCAATGAGGATATAGGTGTTATTCTGAAGGTTCTCCCATTCGGATTTCGCCCGGTTCTGGATTTCCTGAAACGTCATTCACTACGCTTTCCTACTGTCCCCCAGCTTGCTCTTCGCTTGAGCTTGCCCCTCGGATTCTTGCCTGTAAGGTATTAAGGCTTCCTCTACCTTGAAAGCCGTCATCTTGGGATGAATTTCATCCCCTACTATCATTACCGGA
>Ga0315533_1000537_pt1 | contig 32124 bp, 21 predicted proteins | sample SalMarSW160130MG_FD_203081 | JGI IMG/M metagenome (GOLD analysis project Ga0315533, IMG submission 203081) | Salt marsh sediment microbial communities from the Plum Island Ecosystem LTER, Massachusetts, United States - Salt Marsh Sediment SW1601-30 ...
AGCGTTTTCGTATGGGGATTTATGAGTAGAGTCGCAAAGGTAAATTTCGTTGATTACAAAACCAGCATAACTGAGGCCCTTGATTTGGTCGGCGCCGGAGCTCAACTGCCGCAGAAAGGGCTTATCATTATCAAGCCGAATCTGGCGCGCCGAATCGACGGACTCAGGACGGGCCTGTGGTGCCGGTCTTTCCTACTATTTTATGGCTTCAGCCAAATTGCTCTGAAAGTTTTTCTATTGGGATCAACAAGAAATTTATTCGGACAAGTCCCATCATCATTAAGTTTGCCATCCATACACTCCGAGGCATCATTAACCTTGATGCGCAGACTTCCATCATCACTCAGTAATAAAAGTTTGTCTGAGTTCTTAAAGGGCACCAAAGCCTCAGGGGTTAAATCTTTCTGCAATAAATGCAGATCCCGCACAAATTTAGGCGGCTCATCATCTTTTCCCGACCAGCGATATAAGGCAGACTTGGAACTCTCGTCATGCGGTCCGGCTATTATAAAATAAACCTTGTGAAAATGGGAGTATTCCATGCTCCTTATGCCGAGACCCGCCTGCCCAGAGTGTCTATAGTCAGTGATAGCGCTATCGGAGTCCGCTAGGGGATGCCTTACGGCAGATGGTACGGCGGGCAGGCCGCCTAAGTCCCATAACATCGGTTCGCCGAAAATCGGCGCTGCCGAGCTTTCGATCACGGCATCGGGATTTTTCAACGGCACCACAAGAGCTTTTGCAACACGACCTTTTTTATCGTGTAGTTGTGGATTTCTAAAGCCTATGTAAAGCGTCTTACCATCTGCAGACGCACACAGTCCCTCGATGTTGAGGCCTTGTTCTTTGGGTGCAAGCTTTTCACGTTCCTTTTTTGAAAGTTTTTCTGCCCCGAATCGAGTGGCTTTATCTAACTCCAAATGCCGCATAGTTTTAGCTTTAAGCATACTATGGACAAGGTTCTTACAGGGAACACCGATAGGACGGATGATTATGTTGTCATCCTCAACCTTCACAGTAGTGGCAAAAAAGCGATACCGATTTGGGCGAAGCTGGCCATCTTTGTTTCGGCCATGTGAAGTAATCCAGTAAATGCGGTCTCCAACCGATGTTGCACCTTCGATATCCGCTTCGGGATGCTCCGGCTCGATATGTAAAAATTTAGTCAGGTCGTAAGAAAAAACCGGCAGACCAGGCACAGAAGTTCTATAAACTCTCAGAATATTGTTCTCATCGTCAGCTACAATGAACATATTGTCGCTTAAAGCTACTGCGGCTGATGCATCACTTGTTCCACGATAGACAAGAACTCCCTCCATCATTTTCTGTGCAACGGCAGAATATTTGACGCAGCATATCAATAGCACAAACATTATGTGGACTTTGACCCCGTTAGAAATTTCTCCTTTTTCTCGTATACTTTGTGCTCTTGAATTTCTAACGGGGTTGACCTTCATTGACACTTCTTTCTGCCCTGAGCTGGTAATTGGTTAAATATCTACAGCGTAATTACCAACAACCAGTTACCAATAACCAGTAACCATTTAACCAGTCGAGCAGCATTATACAAAAATATCCTACTTTCTGTATACGATGCTGCGGATTTGCCGGCTAAAATTTGAGACAATTTTCAGGAATCTTTGAACATGCCTTCGTTTTTACTCGATATTATTTTTGTGGGATAAGCCTGTTATGGGTCCAATGTAGTGATGATATTATGCGTATAAATTACGTTATCTCCACGATGGTATTTTGGTGGCGTGAGCATCCGCTGTCCTTCGAGCAGGAATGCCAGTTCCTGAAATCGCTCGGATTCGGTGTAGAATTATGGCCAACGATAAAAGGCCAAAATGAATGCCGTTATGAGAAAAGAAACTGGTCTCGACTTACGGCTGCCACCACCGGTATGGCTGTGTCGATGCGCTCCCGCAATGACCAGCCAACATTACAGCAGTGGGCCGAGCAGATCGAGTGTGCCAAGCTGCTCAAGGCCAATATCGTGACCGAACTGCAGAGCCTCGGCATTAATCCCAACCAAAAGTTTAACGGCTGCGAGTTTGCATCCGAGGTTATTAAACTGGCAGAGGATAATAACGTCAAATTGTCTATAGAAACAGGCCCACTATCATTACTCAAGGAGATTGGGGAAAAATTTGAATCCATTTATTACTGCCTTGACACCGGCTATGCCAATCTGGACCCGCAGTTTACCTTCAGGCAGTTTGTGGATGAACTGGCCCCAAGGGTTGCTCATCTGCACCTGACCGATAACTACGGCCAAATAGACGACCACGAACCGCCGGGACTGAATGGCGGTATTCCACGAGAAAACTGGGACTACCTGTTAGAAGGCTTAAATAAATACGACTATGATGTGATTGGGTCATTTGAGATGTGTCCTTGTATGCCGGGCGTGATGATACGCCAGGCCAGTGAGTTTGTGTTTGACGTATTGAATTGGCCAAATCGACCAGAGAAACAATCCGACTACACTGACCTTAACTATAATCCGATATAGCGGCCTTCCGTCCCCCGGCGGATGGGCGGATGGATAATATATAGAAAGGCTAAGGAATTAAAATATCCTTAGCCTTTCATTATTTTGCTCGCCTACCATTGCCCTGTTTGGTTTATTAAAGACAGCGCCACAAACAGTTACAGGATTGAGCCCTGGTTATGAGCAATCCTGAAAAAGATGGAAAATTGTTGACATTTCATCGCATGCCGGTTAAACACTAAACGGTGTATTCTTCTACTATTCAATCTGCGCAACGGGAAGTGTATGTTACCAGAAACACATATATTTGCTGTAATAACAATTCTATCTACTGGTGATGCTGAACCTTGCTTATAATCTCAGTAATTTCTCAAAACAGCTGCTATTGTGAAAGAAATAATGAACTGGTTAAAACGAACGCTAAAAATAGCTTGTAAGTGTGGTGTATGATGGGTAAAAGTTCCTTTAGCCGTATTGTTCGTCTATTGTTACTACCGGCCGTCTTTATCTTCGGGTGTAACGCACCTAAAAGCAACCTTATGAAGTTCAACAACTCTTTTAGAACGGACTACATGGGGGCCTGCGACTTCGAAAAATCCACCCAATTTGCCAAATCAAAAATCGGCAACAGCGATAAACCAAAGGAAGAAAATCTCCTGTGGTCCATGCAGCTCGGCTGCCTTGAGAGGATTAAGCAGAACTACCAACAAAGCAACGATTATTTTGACAAATCAGAAGAAATGTTGAAATTCTTCGATTATCAAAATGAAGCCGCCGACTCTATAGCTGCAATTGCTGTGAGCGATAATATCATCCCTTACGTGGGCGAAGAATACGATGGTATAATGGTTAATACCTACAAAGCTTTGAACTTTATGGCACTCGGTGAAAACGAACTGGCACGAGTGGAGTTCAACAGGGCCCTCGACAGGCAAAGACGGGCGAAGGAAAAATTCACCCAGGAAATAGAAAAACAGAAAAAGGAATTAGAAAAGGCACAGGAAAAAGAGGATTCGCATGTTAATGAAAATGCAGAGAATCCTGAAATTAAAAAGTTAATAGCTGATAGATATCCAAGCTTGTACGAGTATAAGGCATACCCCGACTTCGTCAATCCCTTCACGACCTACATCGCCGGAGTTTTTTTTAACCTCATCGGTGACTACTCAAAAGCCGCTCCCCTTCTGAAGGAATCTTACGGAATGGTTAGTGACAATGAGTATATAGCCGAAGATATGGCTGTCACCGAGCAGATTCTCGATGGCCAGAAGGAGTTGAAGGACACTGTATGGGTGATATTTGAAAACGGGCTGGGGCCTGTTAAAGAAGAGTTCAGAATCGATTTACCTCTGTTTGTCGTCACAAATAAGGTTAAATATGTCGGGATCGCCCTGCCACAGCTCAAATTTAGAGAGCAGGCTTATCCTTACTTGTCAATCATAGCAGCCGACCAAAATTACAAGACACAGCCTGTTGCGGATATAGACAGGGTTGTTCAAACGGAATTTAACAAAGATTTTCAAGGTATTTTGACCAGAGCCATTATATCCGCCACCGCCAAAGCGGTAGCCCAATATGCCTTCGAGGAAGCGGACAAAAGTTCCTCATTTGCCATTGCCTCTGTTTTTACCGCCGCTTATTCGCTCGTTACAAACGCCGCTGACGTTAGAATTTGGACCACCTTGCCAAAGGATTTCCAGGTTGCCAGGCTGCCTATCCCCCCTGATAGGTTAATAACCATCGAGCCCTCCGGCGGGAAACCGTTCGAAATAAAAATTCCTGCTTGCAAAAATGCGCTTGTGTACATTAGAATACCATTTAAGAACGCAAAGCAAGTTTGCGACCTTATAACATATTAAACTGTTGCTATAAATTTTGAGGGAGAAGTACTATGAAAAGGTTAGTATTAATATTAATATTGATCACACTAACGTTTCTCTACTTCGGCTGTAATGAAACCCGTGACTCAAGAATCCACGTAAGAGAGGGAGTTGGAAGTGACTCGCTCGGCAGCAGTATCGTCATTCGCCCTGTTGCCCATGCATTCAGCGACCTGATCGGCGAGGGAATTAACGTCACCAAAGCCATTACCGGAAGAAACGAAGCGGGACTGATGGAGCTTCAAATCGAAGGATTTAACAAGTCGTATAGAACCAAACGTTTTAGATACAGAGTCGAATGGCTCGATGCAAGCGGATTTCTTATTGAAACAAAAACAAGCGTATGGCTGCCGATGTCGGCGATGGGAAAGTCACCTTTTAGCTTTAAGGTTGTCGCGCCACAGCCGGAAGCTGTAAATTTCAGAATGGATACGAGAAAGTGGGAGTAAGTTATGAGTGGAATAAGATTACATTTCAAAATTATAATTGCTATTTTAGCAGCAGTCGCTGGTTGTGCAAAAGAAACCACGAACATTGATGTTATGCACGATGATGGAAAGCCGGTTATGGCATTGGACTACAGGGACTTTGATATAGCCGCAAGTAAGCTTGTCCAGTCGTTACTTGCTTCAAATGCCCTCAAGAAAGAAGACGGCAGCAGATATGTGGTGGCTACCAGTCGAATCACAAACGATACAATGCAGAGAATCGACACCGACCAGCTTATGGTAAAAATCGAGACAGAGATATTGAACAGCAGACAGGCGGTTATGACATCCGCCGTCGGTCCCGGCTCCGACAAGCTCATTTATGAGACACGAGAGCTCAGAGATTCTGAAGAGTTTGACTCAAGCACTGTGCCGGAAAGGAAAACTCTAATCGCACCGGAACTAACCCTACACGGCAAAATCTTTCAAAGGAATATCCGTTACGACCGCAACCGCCAGCAGGTTGAGTACTACTTCCAACTGGAGCTGAACGACGTCAAAAGCGGACTCAGATACTGGCAGAATGAAGTTGTTGTCGGCAAAAGAGGTAGTAACAAATCCGTTGGCTGGTAACAAAATTTGACAGTTAAGCCTTTCAAAGGGTGAAAAGATGAAAAAAATAATGAGCATATTTACGCTCTGCCTGCTATTTACTGTTGTAGCAAGCGCCGATAATCCGCCGGCAGCAGAGACTAAACCTGCCGGCAGCGGCCTTTTGAAAACCGAACCAAACAACATTGTCGTTCGAGAAGTCATCGGTCAAGGCCATAATAGAGACGAAGCCATCAAGAACGCTCTGTATAAGGCGGTCGGGCAGGTAAGAGGTGTTAAGGTTGATTCCGGTGACTACGAATTTATCTTCAGAGGTGCAGGTGCCGGAATAGGTACCGAAGAGCCCGGCGGCAAAAGGATCGAGTTCGATTCTGTTGATGTAGCCACAAGAGGTACAGTCTATACAACCGAAATCGGCGGCCCTGTAAAAACCTACGAAGTTCTCGAAGAGGAGCAAATTGACGAAGATACTTACCAGGTCAAGCTGCGGGTCGCTGTTTACGACTATGGTGAACGGGGAAAAACGAAAAGAGTCAAAGTGGCCTTAATGCCTGTAAAAACAATGCAGAGAAATTTCCGCTTCCTGGATGTTACAATACCTGATGACGTGCTTTCCTCGCTGTTTTCCCAGCGACTTACTATGGGACTGACTCAGACCAACAAATTCGCCGTCCTTGACCGAGTAAGCATCAGTGATTTTGCCAAAGAAAAGAATATGCTCCTTTCCTTCGATGCTCCTCTCGGAGAACAGGCAAAGCTCGCTGAAACTCTTGGTGCCGATTATTTGCTCGTAGGAACCATAAACCAGGCTCAAATCGACAAAATCAGTAAATACCTGAAGGTTGCTGATTACACAACGACCGAATTCAAGGCAAGATTCAATTTCAACTATCAGCTCGTTGACAGCTCAACAAAGCAGGTCGTCCTGGCATCGACTGTGCAAAAATACCTTGAAAACGAAGAAGTTAGAGAGCTTGCCGACGAGCAGGACTCTGACGAATGGGACCCGGCGCAGGTACGCGATGCGTTTATTTCACTTGTAGTCAATGATGTGATCGAAGCAATTATTGACCGTGTTTATCCAATCAAAGTCGCCGCGGTACAAGACGGCCAGATAATTCTAAATCAGGGTGGTGATAGAATGGCGGAAGGCATGCTGCTCGAAGTCTTCACCGAGGGCAAGGAAATCTTTGATAATATTACACAAGAATCGCTCGGAAAGATTGAAAGCCATGTCGCCACCATAGAAGTTCATAAAGTAACATACACCATATCATTTGCAAAAGTTGTGGAAGGTGATTTGTCAAAAGTTTCCGAAGGTCTCGTTTGCCGTGTCAAAAAAACAAAGAAAGACTATGAAAGAGGCGTGAAGCCGGATATTATCAGAACTAAAACAGGAGGGGTCAAACTGCCCTTCGATAAATAAAAATTATACCCGGTGGGCTTGTTTATTATAAAGCCATTCCTGCCCACAGCTTTTTAGCAGCAGGCAGTTTAAATTGCTTAGCCTGCATTTCTCACAAACCGCAGACGCCATCCTGAGCAAGGTCGAGGGAGAGCGCAGGTTACGTAGTTCGTTTATCGGTTGCGCTGCTCGTTTCGTAATACGTTTAACGGTTGCGTCTTAAAAAACGTTTTACGTTCAACGCAAGCCTTCTCCGCCGTAGTGGCTACGAAGGCCGGACCGTAACGAGCTTCGCAACCGCAACCGTTTAACGCAAACTCCCTGCCCATCATGCTGTTACAGATAACAACAGTCGCAAACAAGCGTAAGTTTTTATATATCAAGAAGCTCTGCAACCTCGTCGTTCTTCGCGGTGAGAAATACGGGTTAGTGGGTTGGTGAGTGCGTAAAAATACCCTCTGCGGATTAGCAATATCTCAGCTATACTTTAACAATTGTGGGCTTGTTATTAGAGTCTGCTCGTTTGCCTTTTAGGGATTAATTCTTTTTCTTGTCGCTTTCGTTGCCTATAATGTAGCCACCGACGGCACCGACTCCGGCCCCTATCAATGTTGATTCCGTATCTCGGCCAATCGCCTGGCCAACGCCGGCCCCAGCCGCGGTGCCAATAAGGGCGCCCGTTTGTGCATCGCTTTCACAACCGGAAACAACTATCAATCCCAGGCACACGATAACCGCCAACAAAATTGTTACTAAATTTCTGCTCATATTTACACCTCAGGATTTATACGATAAAAAAAGTTTATTGTTCTTTTTAAACTTATCGGTTTTTTGTCCAAGAAAACTTGAAGGGTTTAATCATCGCCTTACCGGCGATGGCTAAACCTTTATATCTACCCAACTACCGACAGAAAAGCCTCGATATTTTCGGTCGGAACTTCTGGTGGCATTCCCCCGCCACAGGAAAGGATAACCCGGCTTTTGTCTGTTACTGAACTAAGCGCCGCTTTGATGCTGTTACTTACATCTTCAGGCGTGCCCGCCGCAAGCACATCGCGCGGCGGAATATTACCCAACAAAGTGACACTGTTGTTAGTCAGCTCTTTCATTTCATTTAGACCGTGCTGGTGACTGAAGTTAAACAGGTTCACGCCAACCTCGGCAAGATACGGCGCACAGACCAGGCCGGCCGCATCATTATGGAAGAACCTCACGCTCATATTTAATGATTGAAAAATGCGCTTAAGATATGGAAGTACCGCTTGTTTGAAATCCTCATCTCCCAGGAAACCCACGATGTCATCAAGAACCAGTATGCCGTCAATAGAGGGAAAAGCCTCCGTTTGAAGTTCGAGCCAGTCGATTATAAAGTCCGTGACGACGTCGAGAAGCTTGTGCGCTTCTTCCGGATTAGTGCGGATAGCCATAAGGAATTCGGTCGTACCCATGAGGAACGTGGCAATATTCAACGGCCCACGTGACACCGCGAATTTGATGGCGTGACCTGCCTGCTCGATTTGGCTGCGGTAGTGTTTCAGGCGGCTGATGACAAATGGAAGCAGGCCGTCTGTCTTTGGATTTGGCTTATCGAGAAGGTTAATATCCTGAATATCGTTAATGATTTTATCCGCGAAGGGCAGATCATTTTCTTGCCATATACATTTTGCCCCGAAAGCCGACGGCTCAGTGCACATGCCGAATTCAGCCCAGAAGCCCGGCAAAAAAATGGCGTCGCTGAATCGGCGAACCGCCTTTAGATTGGCCTCGAACCAGAGTTGCTCGCTGGAGAAATAATCGAACGTGGATATACCCACCCAGCCCGGAAGCCAGGGACTATCTATGATAAAACCAACCGGCAGCGGTTCAAGCAACTCGCCGGCCAGCACATGCTGTAGTTCTTCCCATTGCTCGCCCGTCATACTGTCCCTGTCTGTTTTTTAGCTTTGCGTAAGAAATGTACAATAAGAATAAGCCCGACAAAAGCGGCGATAATTACAATGCTCCACCTGCCCAATCTCGACCATAGACTCCATATACTGACGAGCGTTGCTACTGCCGTAGCGATAATCATCAGGATATTCCAGACCACACGTTTACCACCTCGTGGCATACTATCACCCAACATTTGCTTTTGATTCATTAATAGTAAGAAGGCGAAATATGCAATCGGCAGTAATATAATGCAGAACACCGACGTTGGCATAGCCAGCCAGGGCGCCGGTGCGTTCCAGAAAATAGCTACCAGAGCGCCAACCGCGACAATCAGAGAACCGATGCGCTGAGTCCAACCTTTCGAAGGTCTATTTAGTAATTCACAAAGGCACAAGCCGTTGATTGTCATCACCATTGTTGCGGCTCCGATGCCCATTCCCAGTACGCCAAGGCCGAATACAAATTGCGCCAGAAAGTCGCCGGTCAGCGGAGCCAACGAAGCGGCTAAGTTAATATTATCACGCTTGACTAACATGGCCGCCATCTTTTTGTCGGCGTAGGACAGGGCATTTATTCGCTGCTCTAATTGCTCAGGCGAAAGTCCGGCAACAGTGTCGGTACCAATGTCAAAGGCCAAGCGTCGTTTCAACAGATTGTTGTATGGACCAACGAGATTGTATGCCGGCTCGACCGTCACGATCCCGCCCGGTTCATCCGGCACAAAACCGGGAGCCGGTGTTGCGTGGAACCGTGATCCAGAAGCGATTATGACAAAGCCGGTAGCTAAGATAAAAGGTATAAACAAGCCAGTTGAAAGATCGAATATCGCCAGACCTCGGAATTCCCTGTCCCAGCCCTTTCGCAGCATCGAGTAGGGCAGCAGAAACGTCATATTGATACCTACCGCAGCAGCAGTAGCTGCTATCATTACGTCACGCTGCTGGGCAATAATGTGTTTTGTCCAGAACTGCTGGAATTGGGGGATCACGGCCTCGATATAAGGCTTGACCGTAGCGGCTGGCTCAAATAGAATTCCCAACCTTGGTATCAATCCATGTAAAATCTGGCCCCAATCAATAGCACCTTCTATACTTAACTTGACGACGACGCCGAAGAAAGACAAAACGATCATGCTTACTATCGACTTTATGATGATTTCAAATATTTTGACCCCTCTTCCTCCGGCGCCGTAGAACATCGTCGCGACAATGCAAATTGCAAGAATAAAACAAACACAGATAATTCTTCCCCATGGGTCCGGCACTACCTCCGGCCCGATAACGGAAGGTAAAAGATTCTGCTGGATGGCACGGGTTCCAAGAACAAATTGCGGCGTGGACCATACGATGTTGGCAGCCATTGATGCGAACAGCCAACTCCAGCCGAGCACAGGGCTGACATGCTCATTGATTGCCTTGAGAGGACGTTCCCGAATGGAAAGTGTCACATAGGCAATAGCGCCGAGCATAATGATACCTAATATCATAGCTAAGGGTTGCAGCCACATCATACTGAAACCCACCAGCACACCAAGATATAGACTGGATGAGAAAGACACGCCTCCGACAGTGATGCCGCTCTGTAGCCAACCGGGACCTGATAACCTTAAGAACGTCTTGACAGTTGCTCCGGTGCCTTTACGCCGCGCCTCCACTATCATTTGACGGTCTTTTTCAATGCGAGGATTCATGTGCGTGACTTGCTGCGCCGAGGCAGCGGTGGCAGAACCTTTTTGCGTTCCATTTGACGCCATGTTTTCGACCTCCTGTATTAAGGCTTTTTCTATGTACTATCAACTGGAATATATTCTTCGGCCCTTAGCACGACTTCCATGTCTATTTAAATGGCAGACAACCAGCATCAACATAAATTTCGTTGTATTTTCAACTGGTGTCGGCATTCTGTCAACTTCTTTGTGTACAGCATCGAAGTTTTTTGAGGTCACAGGTGGCGCGGGATGGAGACCTCTGCACCCTTTTTTTCCGCCGAGACGTACGCGCTATAAATTGCTGCGATGCAGTCCGCTGCGAGGCTGCTGTCACCAGCGAGCGGCTCGCCGTAGGCGATGGTTCTGTAGAAGGCCTCCATTTCCTGTGGATATCCGGTGAACCAGTCCTCATCCGGCGACGGATTCGACCAGCCCTGTTTGGTGCCGATCTTTTCCACTACATAGATGTCTTGGAAATTTTCATCTACCGGATTGTACGTTTGCATAGTGGTGTTGGGATTTATATTGCAGAGGGTACGATGGTTATTGGCGGCGACCTGTAGCCAGTTGTGGATGCCACCGAGAATAATGTCGGAGGCGACAATGTCCGCAATTGTATTGTCTTCAAAGACCACGTGCATAATGGAAAAATCATCGATGTCGTGGTAGTCTGCTCTAATGTGTCCTTTGTCCTCGAAGCTGTCTAATCTTGTTATCGCGTGCGTACGAGCCGAGACCGCCTTTGGACGAATGGGCCTGCTGTTTTTGACGCTACCTTCTACTCGCTTCAGATAAAGCGCGGCAGTCAACGGGTGACAGCCTTTACCTATCATAACGCCGCCGCCGGAGAACTTCCAGAAGGCATAAGTTTCTGCGTGCGAACCGGAGTGTGCCTCTTCGCCATACATCCAGAGTATCTGTGCACCGGTCTTTTCGATAATCTCCCGCTCTTTCTGAATCGAAGGGGCATAGACCCAGTTTTCAGCATAAAGAATTCTGCCTTTACTCTTTTTCTCTGCTTCGAGCATCCGCTTAACACTGGCCAGAGCCTCGTCCAGCGCAACCTTCTTTGGAAATGTGTCACCGTTGAAATCTTTAGAGCCATCTCCAAAGTAACCAGTAAAAGGCTTTTCTACAATGGCACACTTATCCCGCTTGAGAGCAGCAACCGCTATCTCCTCGTGAACCACAGGCGGCACACAGACATGTATGACGTCCACCTTGTCGATAAGCTCTTCCAGGCTCTTGTAAAAGCGCAATCCTCTCTCTTTGGCATAGGATGCTCCCTGCTCAGAGTTGATATCGAATACACCCTCAACCTTTAGGTCGGTGCCTGCGATTCTCTTCAGGCACTCAAAGTGAAACCTCGCAGCGAAGCCTGTGCCGACAATCCCGGTACGAATGGTCTTCTTTTTCATTTTCGATGTCCAATAAATTAAAGACCCCACAATAAATTGCGGGGCTAAATATTTAGCCCCATGCTTCACACAGGGCACATCTTATTGTGCTGTCAAGTCAAACGGAGAAACGTATTCACCATACTTATCGCGGGCTTCATTCAGACGTCTTCGTGCTGCCTCCAGCGTGTCATACACTATCTGAGGACTATTAGGCACGTTTTCCCTGTGGTACTTCTCAACACGTTCAATCTTGGCTATATTCTCAGGCACACGAATAGTAAACTGTTTAACGTAATCATCTTTAGTATACGTTTTGCTGCGAACCTGCTTGAACAGCTTCACCAGATCATCATAACGAGGAATCTGACCAGTTGGGCAGCTGATCGCATCCACATCGCCATGAATGCGCAATTCCATCCATTTTATCCAAACATGCTTATCCTGTATTTCGTTGACAAATTTGCCTTCCATGTCTCTCAGGAAGTAGTTAACACCGAATACCAGAGGCGGTCTCTTAAGTCCCTGGGCAAAATCGATATTATTCTGAACATACTTGCCCATAGGAATCGCCAGAAAGTCCTGAATACTCATCAGGTTGATTTCCATCACACCTTCCTTGCCGATAATCGCAAAAGTAGTTTCCGTCTCAAGTGAAGCGCCATACAAAACTATTCCGTGGGCCCAGTCAAAGCTTTGCTGAACAGGCACAGATGCCTTGGCATCGCGTCCGCCGTACATTATCCCTCCCAGGGCAACGCCTTCCGGGCTGTCCAATTCGGGGTCACAATTAGCCAGTGCTTTCAGAGTGACCGTATATCTGGCATTCTTATGAGCAAGCGGAATCTCTTTCCCATTAGCATCTTTTTTGCCCTTGAACCACTTGCCTGAGAAATTAATCCCTTTATCCGGCGTGTCGGTTCCCATACCCAGCCAGTACGGTTTTTTGTCCGCGACGAGGATATTGGAGAAGATCACTTCGCCGGGCTTGTTCAACACCCCCCAGATGGCAGGGTCATTCTTGGGATTAACATTTTGAATAATACCAAAAATTCCTGCTTCGGCATTTACTGCTCGACATTCTCCATTGATTTTCCGAAAGTACGCAATATCGTCTCCCAGGATGGTCTCACCCGGCAGCATGGCGGTTGAGGTCTTGCCGCAGCCGCTGGGAAAGGCGCCGGCAAGATAGGTCTTGCGTCCACCGGGGCCGTAAACACCTGATATGAACATGTGCTCGGCGAGCCAGCCCTCCCGGTCCGCCTTGCGAATCGTAAGTCTCAAAGCAAGCTTCTTAAGCCCTATGGTATTGCCGCCATACTGCGTATTGACGCTATACATTGTGTCCTTTGTGTAATCCATATAGACACGCTTATTTTCCACATCAACGCTGACCATATCTTCGTTCAAATTCCCGGCTGAATGCAGAAAACAAAAAACATTGTCCTGTTTTCCAATCTTGCAAAACTGTTTATAAGCATTTCGGTAAAGCAAATCTTCACTGTGCGCCACATACAAGGAATCTGTTGCCTGTACGCATGGAATACTGAAGACCGAGCCGGTCGGCCCTAACGACAGAAACCGAAGGATCATGGTTCTGCCCTTCATGGAATCTTTAAGTAAACCGCACACCTCAGCAAGGCCCTCTTCTTTCTCAATCTGATTCAATGCTTTGCTCAGCGTTTGCGTTTTGGGTACCAGGTACTTGGTGACTTCCCTGTCGCGGCCCTGGTCGTGGTAGCCATCGAAGTGACAGGTATGCCCGGGCGTTTCAAGCTGTTTCTCTTCCCCACTCTTGATCGCCATATCACGAACGTACTTCACATCTTCTTCAGAATCAGTACAGACAAAAACCATCTCCGGATTTGCAAGCTCTATCGAATCAGCGACAAACTCATGTATCTTCAAATTATCCACAGCCATGAGTTTGTCGTAGTTTTTTGCGGTCAGTTTTGTCTTCAACAGCTCATTCGCATTCTTCATGGACAATCGCTAACTCCTTACTGTCTAACGCTTTGTTAAATACTAAATATACCTAAAAAACTGAATTATAACTATAAACCTTGTTGACGTCAAGGGTTATTGGAGACTTTTTTCTGCGTTGGATTTTGACGGTTCTCATTATCCTGTTTGTGTTTCAGAGGGGGAAAAGTCGCCTGCGAGCAATTTTCCGACCGGTTTGAGCGTATCAAACTGCATCAAAACAATTCTGATAACCGCTGTAATAGGGGTAGCTAAGAACATGCCGATTATTCCCCATAACAAACCCCAGAAGGATAATGCCAGCAGGATAGTTACAGGGTGCAGGTCCAATTCATCGCCCATTATTTTGGGCTCCATAATATTTCCGATTATAGTTTGGATAGCTCCAGGAACAGCAATAACATAAACAATAGGCCAGGGACTCTGAAACTGGGCCACTGCTATGGGGATTGGCAAAAGCGTGGCAATTATCGAGCCGATTGACGGAATGAAATTCAACAGAAAAGCGAGTATGCCGAAGACGCCGGCCAATTCAAGCTTAATTAACGCCAATGTCACCCAAACTAAAAGGCCCGTCAGGGTAGAGATTGCGATTTTGGCGCCGATATAGCGGCGTATCTTTTGGTCAATATCCGCCCGAACCCCTGAACGAACGGCATAGGGATCACGGCCGGCTAAAAGAAAAGCAACAAAAATCAGGACAAGAAAAACGCTGCTCAAAAGGCCTACTGCCGTGCCCGCTGCATTCGTTACAAGAGCAGGAATTTTATTCTTAAAATCAAGTATCGTTGTTTCCTGCTTTAAATCTATACCCCACCCCTGCAATTTTAAGAATGCACCATCAGCAAGTTTGGCAAAGCTTTCGCTATAGCTGCCGATGGTGGCAACAATAGTCTGAGTCGCCTGGACGATGAGTAAACAAAGAATCACAATCATAATTAAGACCACGAACAGGGTGACTGCAACGGCAATTGGACGCGGAAGTCTGAGCCTGATGACCTGATAGTCTAAAATGGGCGAGACAAACGAAACGATAAAGACCGCCATCACAAACGGTATCATTATCCCTCGCGTGTAAATAAGGGCCACCGCCAGGGCTACGACCGCGATAATCATCAGCGAGCCAGTATTGAGCCACATTCCTTCGTCGCGTTTGTTCGGCATATTGACCTTATCTTTTTTTGAAACCTGACCCTTACGTTTTTAACCCGTGAGATAACCTAATGCTATATTGTCCTTATTCTCAAGTTATTATCTCATGGGTTTAAAACAGCTTGTTGAAATATATTAAATGAGAGCTTTACCGAAAACAACTAAATTATGAACAACCCCCATGCCTGTACCTATGGCACAAGTACCTATGGCACAAGTTTGCACAGGCAAACATGGGGGCTGAGGTTATTGATTCCTGCATAAATAATGATAAAACACGAGAAGCATAGAATAACAATGTCATTCCCGCGCAGTGCCTGCCCTGAGCGCAAGCCGAATGGGCGGGAATCCAATTTCTATTTAACCAATAACCAATTAAATAATATACAAATGCAGACCTCCGCCGTTGTCATTGCGAAGGAGTCCCGACTTGTCGGGACGACTGCGGCAATCTTTTTTCCTGTCATCTCGACCGAAGGACTGCCAACGGCAGGCCGAAGCGGAGAGATCCGCTCTCGAATGTAAGTCAATTATCACTCCGCAGCCAGATCCCTTACGACAGGCTCAGGACAAGGTCTCGACGCAGTTTACCCCTTCAACTATGTTCAGGGCAGGCTCTGAGCGTAGCCGAATGGGCTCGACATGACAAAAAAAGGTTGTCATTCTGCATACCTGCCTTCGCAGGTGTATGCTTGCCTCCGCGAAAGCGGGGGCGAAATTCACACGCGAGATATGCTTCAAGAGATACGAATTAGCCACACAAAACACATTCCCAAAATATTAAGCCCGCAAATTTATTTGCGGGTTCTCCTTGTACGGGTATAATGTGAAACAACAAACTTGAGCGAAGCGAGACATCTTGGATTTATGCATCTTAATAATGGCTTTCGGACAGTGTCCAGAAGACACGGAGGAAAACGGTGGCTGTCCTGAAGAACCTCTACAGAATGAAGTTGTTCATAACGCTGGGCAAATAGACACATAGAAGGCTAAGAAAGGGGCAGAAATTATTTGGGAGCCCGTAAAGATTACTCCAAGCCTCATATAAGATATAGAATATAACATCCGGCTCCAATGAGACGCCGCTAACGCGTGACTCCTGAGTTGGTGTGTTCTGCCCATTCATTCCAGAAGGGAGGTAGACTATTGAGTGTTTTCAAGCGTCTATTTAGGAGGCAACCGAGAAGGCTGCACGAGACATCCACAAAGCCGAAACCCAAGAATTCTTGGCATATACCGCGCAAGACATACACAAAACCGAATCTCGAGAATCATGTGCACATGAGTAAGATTATAGGAATCGATTTGGGAACCACCAATTCGGTTGTTGCCGTAATGGAGGAATCCAAGCTTAAAATCCTAGTTAATAAATTAGGATCACATAAGACACCTTCAATTGTTGGATTTGCGGAAAAAGGGGAATGTCTGGTGGGTGAGATAGCACGTCGCCAGCAGGTAACCAATCCTGAGAACACGGTTTATTCTGTAAAGCGATTTATGGGCCGACGTAATAACGAGATAAGCTCCGAAGAGAAGATACTACCTTATGTAATTACAGGCAAACCTGATGAATTGGTCAAACTTGATATCCAAGGCAAAAAATATACACCTCAAGAGATTGCTTCTTTGATATTACAGGACCTCAAAAGAACAGCGGAGGATTACTTAGGTGAAACAGTGACCTTCGCTGTTATTACAGTGCCCAGCTATTTCAATGATTCTCAACGTCAAGCCACTAAAGATGCGGGTAGGATTGCCGGCTTAGAAGTTGTGCGTATCATCAATGAATCAACAGCAGCCGCCTTGTTTTATGGTTGGGAAAAGAAGAAGAACGAAAAAGTGGCAGTATTTGACTTTGGTGGAGGTAGTTTTGACATCTCGATTCTTGACATTAGTGATGCTACGTTTGAAGTGCTAAGTACTAATGGTAATACTCATTTAGGTGGTGATGATCTGGATGCTGTTTTGATTGACTATTTGGCCGATGAGTTCAAAAAGAGCCAAGGGATTGATTTGCGTCAAGATCCCATGGCACTTCAAAGGCTCAAAGAGGCTGGCGAAAAGGCCAAGTGCGAACTGAGCTCTCGGCTTGAGACCGCAGTGTATCTGCCTTTTATTGCCGTTGATGCCTCAGGTCCGAAACACCTGAAAACCACTATTTCACGCAACACGTTCGAAACATTGTGCGAAGGCATACTAGAACGACTCCGCCCCCCTTGTTTACAGGCGATGAATGATGCCCATCTCACAACAAGCGACATTTCTGAAATCTTGCTAGTGGGTAGTTCCACACGTATTCCCAGAGTACAGGAGATCGCGAAAGAGATTTTTTGCAAAGACCCCTGTATGAGTATCAATCAGTGTGAAGCTGTTGGCCTGGGTGCTGCAATTCAAGGTGGGGTCTTGGCTGGGAACCACTTGTTAAGAGATGTTATGTTATTGGACGTGACACCGCTTTCGCTGGGCGTTGAAACGTTAGGCGGTGTTATGACGAAAATGATTGAGCGCAACACTACAATTCCTACCAGCAAAAAAGAGATTTTCTCTACCGCTGCGGATAATCAGACCTCTGTCGACATCCACGTTCTGCAGGGCGAGAGGGAATTTGTCAGGGACAACCGCACGCTCGGCAGGTTCCAGCTTACCGATATTCCACCGGCACCGAGAGGCATTCCACAGATTGAAGTTGCATTTAATATTGATGCCAACGGTATCTTAAACGTATCCGCTAAAGATATGGGCACCGGCAAGCAGCAGTCGATTGAAATCAAATCCGGCTCAGGGCTCAGCGACGGCTTAGTGTATCTCTTGACACAAGAGGCCAAATCCTATGTAGAAGAACACCGCCAACGTTGCGAAGTCATGGATCTGAAGAATCAGGCCGATCAAGTCATTTATTCGATTGAGAAGATACTCAAGGAGCAAGATTGTAACGTCTCTACGGATATCCGTAGTAATATTGAAAGTGCTATAAATAACCTTAAAGAAGCGGTTAAGGAGGAAGACCCCAACGCTATTAAAAAAGCCATTGATAATCTGGTGGCTGCAGGTCAGAAACTTGGTGAGTTCCAGCATTGAAGAGCCTCCTGGAAAGCAATTGTAGGACGATGGAATTAAACGTGTCCGCCTGCTTAATAGGGGCACTTTTTCAAATGATAAATAATTAAGGATTATTGATTAATTACTCTATGTTCCCTATGGCCATTTTAATTGATTAGCTGGGTCGGTGCGATTCTCGTGCTACATAGCGACCTACTTCGCAGAGTAGATCATCGCACCCTACGTTCCTCTAAAATCCTTGATCCTTTAAAATCCTTGATCCTTAAAGCAGTCCATAAGCATATACGCATATACTTATATAGTGCTGTCTCAATTTTCAAAGAATACCTAAGTATCTTAGGTATCGAGACTCACATATTAAGTACGATACATCTAAAATTAAATATTAAACCGCAAGATAATAGTAATACCTAAGTATCTTAGGTATTATATAGAACATAGAAAATGAAGAAGCCTGCGATAATTCGCAGAATATTAAAGGATTTGATAAGGAGACATTCTCTTCTTCACCCCATGGCAAGCCACAGGGAATTATCAAATTATATTTTCTGACTATTTGTTGGATTGGTGTTTGCACAATACCTAAGTATCTTAGGTATTATTTTTATAAATCCTTCCTTTATAATGAAAGCTATTATTGTTTTATATCTTGATACTATGACAAACTACTCGTCTCTGCGAAGCGCTTCGCCGAAGCAGGATAGGCGTGCATAATCCGCTGTGGGATGCCTCCCGTAAGGGATCCCTTATGGGATTACGGCATTTGAGGGTGGTTACTACTTCTTCACAATGAAAGAAAATGTTTGTTCGTGAATGATATATGCATCAAAAACCTACGGGACCGCATGGGCTAAAGTCCATCCTACGGGGCCGGTGAGAATCGAGCATCCCTTCGGCTACGCTCAGGGCAAGCCAGTATTCCTTCGACTGGCGCTCAGGACAGGCAAGAGTCGAGCATCCCTTCGACTAGCGCTCAGGGCAGGCGAGAAAAGATTTTGCTTGAAAATTAACACTTAATATTGTATAATGTGACATCGTATCGCGTATCGAGTATCGAGTATCGAGTATCGCGTATCGCGTATCGCGTATCGAGTATCGAGTATATAGTATAGCGTATAGCTTATCATAGTTAGCGGATATTAAAACAGAACACAGATGACGGATGACAGAGGTTTACCCGCCGGAGGCGGGACGGAGAAGAGCAAAATCCTTGTCCGCCGGAGGCGGAATGGCAAAATCCACACCCAAACTACGTTTGTCCTTAGGACTCCTTGCGGAAAGCATGCCACCCAACCGGTTCTACAATGCCGTAAGGCATGGCTAAGTCCATTGTCGAGAATCCTCTAGCTCTGCCACAGGTACAAATCGGCCTTATTTTATGCAAAACAAAGCCAATTTCAAAAAAGCTGGAATGAATGTAAACTACTATTTGCAAAAGGATTGTGAAAATGAATCCCACCTCTGTCGGCAGGGAAAACAAAGCCAAACAAAGCCAATTTCAGACGAAATTAAATATTGATGCAATATGTGTGATTGCTATTGCGTGAAGGGAGAAATGGATTTATGCTTTCGCAGTAATTATACAATGCACGGCACAATAGAGATACCGTATGAATATAAGCCGCCGTCATTACCACAGGTTGTATAAAAATTTTAAGGAGAAAAAAATGAAAACAACAATAATGTGGCTAATGTGTCTTTTTGTTCTCATGTCAATAATCGGCGGGTGCAGCACTGTACCGAAAAGTCAAGAGGCTAAGACAGTATTATCCGCTGAGGTGCAGGAAGCGGTTGCTGTTATGAAAGCAAAGGATCCGGGCATTGACAGGTACTTTGAGAAATCCTACGGATATGCAGTGTTGCCGAAGGTTCTTAAAGGTGCTTTTCTGGTTGGCGGCGCGCATGGAAAAGGCGAAGTCTTTGAACAGGGTAAAAGGATTGGTTACTGCAGCATGTCACAGGCAACTCTCGGTTTTTCGTTCGGAGGAGAATATTTTAGAGAGATAATCTTTTTCAGGGACAAAGAGGATTTGGACATGTTCAAGCCTGATGAATATACATTTTCAGCACAAGTAACGGGCGTAGCTCTCAGTGCCGGTGCTGCTGCCAAGACGGATTATAGAGCCGGTATGGCTGTATTTATTACGCCGGATACAGGTTTGATGGTTGATGTATCCTTGGGCGGACAGAAATTCAGATATGTGCCGTTGCCTTTTTCGGAATAGGCTGTCCCTGATCTTAATCATCCGTAGTATGAGCAATAAGTTCGGTCGGTTTCCCAGACGGTAATGCAGTGTAGTGACGTCTGGCCAAACTTGCCGGCGAGTTTGGCCCATGCAAAAGCAGCAATATTCTCAACCGTGGGATTGAGCTTGTTAAACTCAGGGACATCCACATTCAAGCTCTTATGATCCACAACCTTTATAAGTTCGTCATCAACTATCTTTTCAAAATCAGCTATGGAAAAGAGGCTGTCCCCTATCGGCTTTTTTATCGTAACCTCAACAACGTAGTTATGCCCATGGCCTGTCGGGTTGGCACATTTGCCGAACACCTCGAAATTTCGCTGCTTGGAAAAATCATCATTCCACAGCTTGTGCATCGCCGCAAATTCAAACTTCTCGCTAAAATAAATCAAGCCTGTATCCTGCGAATGCATTGCTACCTCTCTGAAAGGATTCAGCTTCAAACTTAACCTGCTCAACATAGCCTTGCCGAACTTGTCTGCCAATCGGCTCCATGATGACCTTAAAAGTACCGCAACATCAGAAAAGCCGATATGCTTAGCCTTATGAAAATCCGCCTGTATTCGCTCAGTGAAAATCGGCACCACGGACTCGCGGACATGTCTGTCAATATCACTGACGTTGACGATAAATCCGGTGCTCGGCTCAACCGCACCAGCCAGCTCGACAGACAATTCTAAAAATATCGATAATCCCTCACCAGCCGGCTTAGAGGAAAATGAATTAAAGCCGATGCTGTCCTGCGACAGAAACGGATTAATCGAAAACCGTACTCGCCTGGCCAGTGTGTGCATAAGAAATCTTTTAATTTGTCGTCGTTACCGCGGCAAATAGCCCCTCAATAAATTGCTGGGCTAAATATTTAGCCCCCAAATTTATTTGGGGGTTTTCAGCTTACTTGTGCATCAGGCTCAGTACCTCGCTTCGGCTTTTCGGGTCTCTTCTGAAAATACCGCGAAGAGCCGATGTCACCATCGTCGAGCCGGGCTTTTTTATACCCCGAATCGTCATACAGCTATGCGAAGCCTCCAGCACCACCGCAACTCCCTGCGGCTTGAGACTATCCATTAGAAAATCAGCTATCTGATAGGTGAGCCTTTCCTGAGTTTGAAGCCGATGGGCGAAACAATCAACAATGCGGGCCAGCTTGCTGACTCCCAATATTTTACCCTTGGGCAGATACGCAATGTGAGCCGAGCCGATAAATGGCAGCATATGATGCTCACAAATACTGTAAAAAGGTATGTCACGCAATAGAACAATCTCATCGTAGCTTTCCGTAAAGACACTTTGAAGATGCTCTTTAGGGTCTTCATAGGAGCCGGACAGAAGCTCGGCATACATCCTGGCTACACGCTCCGGCGTTTTCCTGAGTCCCTCACGGTCAACGTCCTCGCCGACCGCCAATAGAATCTCCTTAACTGCTTTGCATATCCTTTCAGCATCCACTTTGCTGACTTTTCGTTTCATGTCTTCGGCTTTCTGTTAATTGGTTAATTTGAATCTACAGATACACATACCGCTCCCTCACGGTCGCGGCTCTGTCTCGAGCATTTGGAAAAGCCCCGAATTTATTCGGGGTTTGTACATTCTCACCTCAAATCTGCCAGATTCATGAGATACGTGGTCAACAGCCTGACTCCGAATCCGCTTGAGCCTTCAGCAGTAAATTCTGTTGGCTTCTCGAACGATTCTACTCCGGCAATATCTAAATGTGCCCACTTCGCATCGTCCACAAACTGTCTCAAGAACGCTGCTGCTGTACAGGCTCCACCCAACCTGCTTCCAATATTTTTCAAGTCAGCTATTTTGCTTTTCATCTCCTCTGCATACTCATCCCCGCTGGGCATAAGCCAAACCTTCTCACCACTTTGTTCCGCCGCCCATTGAAGTTGCTTGATTAACTTCTCATCGTTGCCCATTAGCCCAGCCATATATTTACCGAGAGCAACCCTACAGGCTCCGGTCAGTGTTGCTATATCAATGATAACGTCGCAGTTTTGCTTGACAGCATAGTTAAGACCGTCACATAGTATTATTCTGCCCTCGGCATCGGTATTTTGTACCTCAACGGTTTTGCCGCTAAAGGTGGTAATAATATCGCTGGGCCGATAGCTTGAGCCGCTCGGCAGATTCTCCGCCGATGGAACTATCCCTAATACATTCAAAGGCAGTTGCATTTCCGCCACGGCTTTCATAGTGCCCAAGACCGTAATTCCGCCGGTCTTATCAAATTTCATCTCATCCATTTTTTCAGCCGGCTTAATGCTTAATCCGCCGGAATCGAAAGTTATCGCCTTACCTACGAGAGCCACTGGTAGATTTCTTACCGTTTTGCCGGTTGGTTTATATTTCAATATAATAAATCTGGGTTTATTTTGTGAGCCGCTGCCCACTGCAAGTACGCCGCCCATACCCTTTGCCGCTATCTGTTTTTCATCGAAAACTGTACAGCTCAATCTCTTGTTGCCGCGAGCCAGCTCTTTGGCAGCAGATGCCAGCTCAACCGGATGGATTACATTAGCCGGCCGATTCGCCAACGTTCGGGCGTAGCTTTGCGCTTTGCCGATAACTATTCCGCTGGCCAATCCCACGCTCAACTTTTTTATCTTAGCCGAGTCGGAATCAACCACTTCTACTTTAAGCCAATCTAATCGCCCATTTTCACTGTCAGTGACAAACTCATCATAACGATAGCTGCCGAGATATGTTCCCTCGGCGCAAGCTCGTCCCATCGCAGATAAATCAAACCGTCCGCCAAACGCCTTGTGCAGTGTCAGGCTGACGGTTCCTATCTTCATCCCTACGGCCTTCTTAGCCGCATTAGCCGCCGCCTTACGAACCGTATCCAGAGTAATCTTTTTCTTCTCACCCAGACCAATCAGCAGAACTCTCTTAGCTGCTATCCTGTCATTGCCATAAACAATCGCGCTGGCTCCCTCTTTGGCCTTGAAATCGCCTGATTTAATCAATCGCTCAATAGCACCATCCAGTTTGCTATCAAGCTCTCTGGTTAGTCTATCCAGCCCATCGGCGTCGGAAAACAAACCCAACGCAAGCAGATCTGTTTTACATTTGCTGAAATCTGCCATCCTTGACTTTACATTAATATTGATAATCTCTTTCATTTTTTCCTGCCTTCTGTTTTTTCCGTTTTTTTCTTGGCTCTGTGACGCAGATAGGTTTCGATAAATCCGTCAAGCTCACCATCCAGCACCGCCTGTACATTACCCGTCTGAAAGTTAGTTCGATGGTCTTTTACCATCTGATAAGGCTGCATAACATAGCTTCGTATCTGGTTACCCCAGGCAATTTCGCCCTTTTCGCTGTATAGTTTCGCCAGTTCGGCGTCACGTTTTTGCCTCTCTAACATATAGAGTTTTGCCTTGAGCATTTTCATCGCCTCGGCTCGATTCTTGTGCTGGCTTCTTTCGTTCTGACATTGTACTACGATTCCGGTCGGCTCATGTTTTATCCGCACTGCTGAGCTTACCTTATTGACGTGCTGACCGCCAGCCCCACTGGCCCGGTAAAAATCTATTTCCAGATCATCTTCTTTTATCTCGATGTCTCCGGCAGTACTGACGGACTCATCGAATTCCGGTACGCAGTCCACCGCTGCGAAGCTGGTATGCCGACGCTTGTTTGCATCAAACGGGCTTATCCGAACGAGCCGATGCACTCCCACTTCACATGAAAGTTTTCCGAACGCGAATGGCCCACTGACGCCCAGCGTTATCGACCTTATGCCCGCTTCCTCGCCTGGAGTGATATCAAGCTCTCTGTACTTGTATTTGCAGCTTTCAAAATATCGCGTGTACATCCGAAGCAGCATATTGGCCCAGTCGCAACTCTCCGTCCCTCCGGCCCCCGCGTGGATACTAAAAAAGCAGTTTTTCACATCTTCAGGCCGAGATAGCAGGCCTGTCAATTCGATTCGCTCACACTTTTTTTCCAGCGACGCCAAATCCTCTGTCAATTGTGCCAGCTCATCCCGGTCCGACTCAGCGGCTAATTCGTACAGCTCCTGCAGGTCTTTCACTTCTTTCTGCAATTCTTCCACCGGCTCAACAACCGATTTAAGCGCACTGAACTGAGAGACCACCAATTGGGCAGTATCGGGATTATCCCAGAATCCCGCTTTGGTCATTTTCTCTTCGAGCTTCTGTAGCTGAGATTTCTTGTTAGGCAAGTCAAAGCCAGTCCCGGATTTTTTCAACCCGGGCCATAAGCTGTGATATCACTGTTTTTATTTCTACTTCTTCCATAACACTGACGAACACCTTTCCTGCATTCTCAATACTCGATTTTCAAATTTCACGCGCATCCAGTTTAGTTCCAGATTATACACCGGAGGAAATTTATACCAGATTATGGTTGGGTATGCAATAAGATTGGTTTTAATCCTCTGTGGCGGAAAAGGCCTGCCTGCACGTCCCGCCTGCCCAGAGTGTACGGCGGGCAGGAGCCGCTTCGGCGAAGGCAGGCTGCCTATGCAGACTTTAGCCAGCGCAGAACTTCCCGCAAACCTGGGCGTTTACCGTACATCAAGACGCCGGTTCGAAAAATCTTGGCCGCCAACCACATCACGAGCGGCACAAACAAAGCCAGCATAATAATTGAAGCAAATACCTCGAGCAATGATATATCCTGACTTACAGCCAGCCGCAAGGTCATCACTATCGGCGTCAACGGTGGCAGGAACGACAGAATCCTGGCCAACGACCCATCCGGATGCTGAGCAATATTGAACCAGACTAACATCGGCAAAATAAAGAGGAAGCTGATAGGCATCATAAGGCTCTGCGCTTCTTTTAGCGTATTACAAATCGAACCAATCCCCGCCAAGATTGAACTGAACAGGAGAAAGCCCAGTATGAAATAAATAACGAAATACGGAAGTATTCCCATTGGAAACTCTAAAGTAATCTTCCACCAATGAGCAGCTCCATAATAAGCGGTGCCAATCGCCGCCACAGACCACAAGCTCATCACGGTTAAACTGATGCCGGCCAAGCCCAGAATCTTACCAGCCATCAGCTCAAATGGACTTACCGCTGACAGCAGCACCTCGATCACCCGTGAATTCTTCTCTTCAATAACACTGGTAAGCATGTGCTGGCCCATACCAAAGATGCCCATGAACATCATAAACATAAAGAAAAAAGAAGCCATGGTCTTGGCGATTTGCTCACCCTTATTTATCCTTTTTTGCTCTGAAGCCGACCCGATATCTATTATCTCGTTCAGTACTTGACGGCGAAGCTCACTAATTTGGGCCAGCAGCTCCTGCGACACCTCCTTCAATTTGCAGCGCCGATTGAAAATGGCACTATTGAGCAGGTCCTCTACGTTTGAAATCAGTTCAAGGTCAATTATTTTCGTGCTGCGGGTAAAGGATTGGATTTTACCGGTTCCTTCGATGCTATCTTTGTCTAAGACAAAATACGCATTCAGTTGACCATCGCGCACCTTTTGTTTAATCGGCTTATCTGAGCCGGTATCGGTGAGAAGCTCCTGTAGCAGGATCTGCCGCTGGGGATGTGACTTGTTGTGCTGCTCAAATGAGTCTTTTATATCGTCTGTCATCTGATTCGTCAGGTCTGCAACGACAACTTTCCTGGGCGGATGCGGGCCGGTTACACTACGTTGAGTTCGACTGCTGAAAAATATAACTACACCTATGATGGCCGGCGTCATCAATATGCTCAGAATAAACGTCTTCGTCTTGACGACGTCAAGATATTCACGCTGGGCAATCTTAAGAATCTTCCACATTGTCTCTTCCCCTTCGGCCTGGTTCGACTTCGCTCACCACAGGTTGCTCAGGGCGGCCAACCAAACGAACAAATATCTCATGCAGTGAAGGTATTTTCACCTCGAAGGCCTTTATCCTTACCCGGCCCACTAAAGCCTTGAGCAGGTCCTGGGTGTCTGCCTTTTCTGAGAGGCTTATCTCGATACGCCGACCTTGAGTCTCTGCTGTCTTTACCATAGGCAGTGCCCTGATGAAGCTCGTGTCCCCCTCAAGCTCGACAGAGACCGCGCCGGATTTATAACGGGAGCGAATATCATCCAGTCTGCCGTCCAAGACCGCCTTTCCCTTATTTATTAAAAGGATGAAATCGCAAAGACGCTCCGCTTCGTGCATAACGTGCGTGGAGAAAAGGATGGTCTTGCCCTCGTCCCGCATTCGGCAGATTATATCTTTAAGCAAATCCTGGTTCACGGGATCAAGGCCGGAGAACGGCTCATCAAGAATCATCAGGTCGGGGTTGTTAATCGCCGTGACTGCAAACTGGAGTTTCTGATGCATTCCTCGTGAAAGCTCCTCCACCTTTTTGTTTGCCCAACCGGTCAGGTCAACCTGCTGAAGCCACTGCGGCACACGGAAGTTTAGCTCACTTGCTGACAGGCCCTTGATTGCGCCGAAGAAGGCTAACACTTTGCCTACTTTCATTTTTCGATAAAGGCCGCGTTCTTCCGGCATATAACCAATCCGAGCTTTGTTTTGAGTTGTTGCTCCATCGTCAAATATTTTTATAAGGCCTTTGTCCGGCCGGATGATGTTCATAATCATCCGGATAGTGGTTGTCTTGCCAGCCCCGTTCGGCCCTAAAAAGCCATAGACGCTTCCGGCCGGCACCTGCACGCTTAGCTTGTCCACCGCTCGGACATCTCCAAAAGACTTGCTCACGTTCTCCAGTACTAATGCGTCCATATTAACAGGTCTCTCAAACAAAAAAAATTTACCCTATTGTATGAGCCAGCGTAGTTTTGTCAATCCCGCCCCGTGAGATAAATAACTTGGGAATCAGGCAAAATCGTGGTCGGCTATCTCACGGGGTCGGATTGATTTTGTCACAATTGGAATGAGCTGAAGTGGGCTAAAGTGCCTAAAGTGAAAAGTGCCTAAAGTGAGCTAAAGTTAAAATTTACAACTTTAGGCACTCCAAACTTGTCTGACAACAGTCAAGATTTTAGTCCACAGGATGCCTCACGGCAGATGCCTTACGGCAGCACTTCACATTAAGGAGGATACAGCCTTATATCATCGATGTACAGCGTACCTGCACCTTTGGTTTCTCGGTCACCGACGCCAATGGACATCTTCGTGACGCTCTGCAGATTCACGCCGGTACCTGTGGCAGAGCTAAAGTCCGTCAGAGGAATATTCCACTCTGTCCAGGTACTAATGGTTGACGCTGCCGGATTAAGATGATTTACGGTCGCACTATTGCCCGTGCTATCCTGCAGAACTAAATACAGCAGCTCTGCAATGTTACTTTCTATGCCGATATCCTGAGACTGCCAATCGCCTGTAACAGTGCCGTCAATATTAACATTAGAGAAATTGGCTGTGCCCTTTGCAGAAGCATTGTGACTGGTCAGGCAGAAGCCTATATAGACCTCTGTAGACATGGGCATCATCACTGAACCCACCAAATCCCAGTTACTTCCATCGGCTGAATACTCACCTGTAAATGTATTGCCGCTGCGGGTCAGCCTCACCCATTGTGGAGCTGTGACCCCGGTGACTGTAACTTCCTCGCTGCCGCCACCTGCGGTAGGACGGTCCTGCAAGGAAACTCCGCTGTCGGGGCTTACAACCACCATAATGTGTTTAGCGTCTGCATCCAACGACTCCCGCATCATCACGCCCGCCTTGGCCCATGGGTCGGTGTTAGCGACACTGACCACTTTTGCTGTCATGCTCCCAACACCAGAGAACTGCTTATAAGCAAAGTGGAACTGGTCGGATGTACCCCATATATCCGAACCGGCTGCGGTCATCATATAAATCGGCCCAGCAGCCCTGAAGCTGCCGACAGACGCAGGTACACCTCTGAACCACAGCTTTAAGGACTCAGAACCTTCCCTTGTCCAATCCTGAGGATTCTGCCACTGGCGTTCGGCTTCTGAAAAAGCGAGTGTTCCGCTTTGCTCATAGCTGGTGCCCTCATTCACAGTACCATCATTGTCGTAGCGCATATACATGGATTGATAGTCACTATGAACTATCCGTCTTTCGGCAAATGGCGGTTCAAGGTGCCCCACAGTCATGCCGGTATTATTCACGTAGTAGTCCAACCATGTATCGTATATCCTGTTGCTTATGTCGTTATAGTCTTCAAAGTCATCTATAACAATGAACTTGCCTGTAGTAAAACTCCAGACATCACCTCTGCGCGTCTTATCGGGGTCGGTATTACTGATCTCATCGACCCGCCAGTAATAGGTTGAGTTGAATTCAAGGCTTCCTGGTTTAAAGCTATTGACATCAATATTTACATACGTAACGTTCGGATGACTGTCCATACTGGCGGCGTTGACATCGTCAAAGTTATCGCTGAAATATACATCGTGTGTTTCAGCATACTTGCCCGGCGTCCAGCTAAGAGTAGGCTCGGTCTGCACATCCGTCTGTTGATTAGCCGGATGCGGTTTAGTGGGAATTCCGGAATTGAGCAATCGCGCATTATCAAAGTAAAAAGTCGCATTAGTAAAAACCGCATCGTGATTCGTGCCGATACTGAATTGACAATACCCGCCTGTGGCAGGGATATCAACAACAGGAATATCGGAGTAATCCCAGGTAAGTGTCCTCGTGTCGATTTCCTCGAAACTCGACGGATTCCATTCACCAGGAGCATCAGGATTACTCGTATCACTAACAGGACTATCTATCTGGTTCCATCCAATTCCCTCGGCATTTATGGCAAGGTATCGGACCTGGCCCCAGCTTCCCCCTCCTAACCACTCGGGAGTGACAAACGTTACATCCAGGGAGAAGAGGTCGTTAGCCTTAAGGATTTGTATCTCTTCCGGGCTCATAAAGATACCGAACTGCCAAATGAACCTTCCCGTAACGTCCACCGACATCTTGAGGCTCTTATTGTTCAGCGTAGCCCCCGTAGTGCTGTAACTTTGAGTGGCAGGATTGTTATCCCATACGTACCATCCATCTAAATTATCTTCCCAATCGCCTAACACATATCCACTGTCGAGGTACTCAGTCGTAAAGCTCCAGACATCGCCTTTCCAGATATTAGTGTCATTAACCTCATCGACACGCCAAAAGCAGGTCTTACCATATTCGAGGCCGCCGGGATTATAAGAGTTGGCGTCCTGGCTTTGACTGACAAGCACACCGTTCGGATCATCAGTTATGCTGGCGTTGTTTACATCTTTGAAATTAGTGCCAAAATACACATCATGTTTGTCGGCATAAATTCCCGGCGTCCAGCCAAGAGAAGTCCCGATCGATACATCTTTTGCACCATCAATCGGACTCGGAACGTAAGCTGCTCCAGAACCAAACATCTGCACATTATCAAGATAATAAACACCGCCTGGGTCATATCCACCATAATTTGTACCGAAGATAAGCTGCAAATGCTCAAGGTTGTCAAAATCGATCTGGGGCAGAGTTAAAGAATAATTATAAACGAAATTAATCGGTTCGCTTCCAGTATTAGCGTGCCACTTTGCGCCTTGGTCCAACTGCTCCCACAGGTCCCATGTTTGACCTGGGGCCGAGCTGCCTGCGCTTATAATCAGATAAAAATCGCACCACAGGTCATTAACCTCGGTCCATTCGTCAACCAGCCGCGTGATGTCTGCTGATACCTTTAGGTTGTTCCTGAACTCATCAACCATATTGTTCGCTATCAGGTCGAGCGCAATAGTTCGTTGATTTGCGTTCATTGCCTCGATTCTGAGGCTGTTCTGGTTTAATGTGGCCCCGGTTGTGCTAAAGCTTGTCGAGACATTGGGGTCATTGGGATAGTAAAGACTCCATCCATCCATGCTGTTTTCAAAATCACCTATCCCTATACTGTAAGTCGTTGAGACAAGAGTTAGTAATAAAACAACAGAAGCCGAAGAGATTAGTTTTTTATAAATAATAATCCTCCTTTAAAATGGCTAAGTATAAGTAAACTTCCACATATTAACTTATACCAAATAGGGTACCTTCATTCAAGAAAAATCTTCGATCTATTATAGGACAATTGTTGATGCCTTTAGTAGCGGTTGATACCTACAATTTTTTCTTTTCCAGCTCTGAATGTGCATAATTGGCCTCTTGCAAAATATGCCAAAACAGCATATAAACTGGGCTGTTATGGCTAAAGATATAAAAAAACGAACTTGTACTGAGCTTGCCAAACGTATTGAGCAGTTGCAGGCCGAAATTCGCAGGCACGATTATCTCTATTACGTGCTAAATCAGCCGAAAATCAGCGACCTGCAATATGATAAGCTCTTTGCTGAGCTAAAGGCATTAGAAGAGGCCCATCCCGAACTTATAACGCCTGACTCACCCACGCAGCGTGTATCCGGCCAGCCTTTGGAGGGTTTTGCCACCGTAAGACACGCAGTGCCCATGCTAAGTATGGATAATACCTACAACGCTGATGAGTTGCGAGCCTTCGACGAGAGAATTTACAAGTCCCTGGGGGACAAAGATTACGATTATGTGGTCGAATTGAAAATCGACGGCCTGGCGATAAGCCTTCGCTACGAAGACGGCAGGCTTGCCACCGCGGCTACGCGCGGCGACGGCGAAGTAGGTGATGATGTTGCCACTAACGTCCGCACGATAAGGGCTATCCCGCTGGTACTTCTCCTTCGACCCGGCTCAGGACGGGTTAACGGCAGAGATACCCCAGCAGTGATAGAGGTTCGCGGCGAAGTTTTTATGCCGACTAAATCGTTTATTCAGCTAAACAAGCAGCGAGCCGAAGCTGGCGAACCACTTTTTGCCAATCCTCGTAATGCTGCCGCCGGTTCTTTAAAGCTGCTCGATGCCAGAATCACCGCCCAGAGAAATCTTTCTTTTTTTGCATATGCCATTGGCGAGGTTTCCGGGACATTAGCTGAAAATCATTATCAGATTCTCCAGAAATTAAAGAAGCTCGGCCTGCCTGTTAATCCTCATATCAAAAGGGCCAAAGATATAAATGAGGCATTGGATATTTGCCTAAGCTGGAGCGAAAAGCGATTGGAGCTGGATTATAAGATTGATGGAATGGTGATAAAGGTCAACCGCTTAGACCAGCGTGACATCCTCGGGGCAACCGGCCGAGCGCCGCGCTGGTGCATTTCCTATAAATTCCCGGCTGAACGCGCACAGACTGTCATTGAATCAATCGATGTCCAGGTAGGTAAGAGCGGGATTTTAACGCCCGTGGCTAATTTGACGCCGGTGTTATTGGCTGGTACTACCGTTAAAAGAGCGAGCCTGCATAATTTCGATGAATTGCGTCGGCTGGATGCCCGCTGCGGTGACACTGTGTTGATTGAAAAGGCCGGCGAGATAATCCCCCAAGTGATAGAGGTGAAGAAAGAACTAAGAACCGCGAAGGCAGAACCTTTTGAAATACCGCCAACATGTCCAATTTGTAACTCTAAGGTTGTCAAGGATAAGGATGGTGTTTATATCCGATGTGTCAATCCGGATTGTCTGGGCCAGTTGAAAGAACGATTGCGTTACTTTGCCGGCAGAGACCAGATGGATATCGAGCATCTCGGACCATCTCTAATCGAGCAGTTGGTGGAATCAGGCTTGGTTAAAAATTTCAGTGACCTTTATAAATTACAAAAACCCGACCTGTTGGCTCTGGAACGGATGGCTGAGAAGAGCGCCAATAACGTTATTGAGGCGATAAAAGAGAGCAAAACGCGGCCTCTGTGGCGGCTCATTGCGGCTTTAGGCATCCGTCACATCGGTGGCCAGACAGCGCAGGATTTAGCTGAGCATTTTGGTTCGCTCGACAAACTAAGAAATGCAACATTAAAAGAGCTTAGAAAAGCGTTAACA
>Ga0315533_1000539_pt1 | contig 32006 bp, 32 predicted proteins | sample SalMarSW160130MG_FD_203081 | JGI IMG/M metagenome (GOLD analysis project Ga0315533, IMG submission 203081) | Salt marsh sediment microbial communities from the Plum Island Ecosystem LTER, Massachusetts, United States - Salt Marsh Sediment SW1601-30 ...
GGACAATGGGCTTTCTTTTAAAGAAGTAGAAGCTTGCCGACTTTCTCATTATGGTAACTCCTCACGCTAAGTCAGTATCATTACTAACAATACCATGAGTGTCACCCATGTATCTCAGCCTCCGCAGAGAGGTGACCCGGTTCAGATGGATAGTACTGTAATTATGAGGTATAATGATAAATCACATTTACCAGTCTTGGTATTCTTGCCCTTGTCTATTTATTATTGATGGCAAAGTATGATAGATTGAGATTTCGAGGGATTCCTTGACCGAGCGTATTCTTTTAGGCGTTGCCTGGCCCTATGCCAATGGGCCGTTGCATCTGGGACATATTGCTGGGGCTTATTTGCCAGCAGATATTTTTGCGCGTTATCATCGCCTTAAGGGCAACGACGTGCTAATGGTTTCGGGCAGCGACCAGCATGGGGCGCCAATTACAATTCGAGCCGAGCAGGAATCTACCACACCACAGGAAATAGTCTCCAAGTATCATCAACAATTCCTTGAGTGCTGGCAAAAGCTAGGCATCTCCTTTGACTTATTTACCACTACGGGCACCGCCAATCATGCGCAGGTGACTCAGGATATATTCCTTGCTTTGCTCGATAATGGCTACCTTTACAAGGACAAGATGCTTCAGGCTTATTGCCCCAAGTGCCAGCGTTTTCTTCCCGACCGCTATATTGAGGGCACGTGCCCTTATTGTAGCTTCCCCAAAGCTCGAGGAGATGCATGTGATAACTGTGGTAAGCCATTGAATCCTGCCGAGCTTGAAGATGCTCGCTGTCATATCTGTGGTACTTCGCCACGGTTTGAGGAATCGGAGCACTTTTTCCTGCGCCTTAGCGCTTTTCAGGATAGATTGAAGGACTGGATAGGGGAGCAATCCCACTGGCGACAAAATGTGCTTGGTACCGCCTGGAGGTTCTTAGACGAAGGACTAAAAGATAGAGCTATAACTCGTGATATAGAGTGGGGAATTGCTGTGCCACAGCCGGGCTTTGAGCGTAAGCGAATCTATGTGTGGTTTGAGGCAGTCATTGGTTATTTGTCGGCAAGCAAGGAGTGGGCGAAGCTGCATGGCGATGATACTGCCTGGCAACCTTTCTGGCAGGGTGACGCCAAAAGCTTCTATTTCATAGGCAAGGACAACATTTTCTTTCACGCACTTAGCTGGCCGGCAACGCTGATGGGTTATGGTGGATTGAATCTTCCCTATGATATTCCGGCCAATGAATTTTTAACTATTGAGGGTGGGAAGCTTTCCACCAGCCGAAATTGGGCAGTTTGGCTTCCCGATTACTTGGAAAGATACGACCCGGATCCCTTACGCTATTTTTTGTCGGCAAGCATGCCTGAGAGTCAAGATAGCGATTTTTCCTGGGATAAGTTTCTCCGCCGCAATAATGATGAACTGGTGGCTACTTATGGTAACCTGGCGCATCGTATCCTTACTTTCGCCTATCGTAATTTCAACGGAATGGTGCCTTCGCCAGGTGAACTTGACGCTCAGAGCCAGAGCTTGCTTAGCAAGGCTGAGCTTACACTGAGCGATGTGGATAAGGCGCTTTGCCATTGCAGTTTTAGAGAGGCAATGAGGCAAGCTATGTCTCTGGCTCAGGAGGCAAACCGTTATCTTGATGAGCAAGCTCCCTGGAAGACAATCAAAATAGACCGGGAAAGCTCGGCCAAATCCACCTATACTGTTTTATCTGTGTTATCAGTTTTGGAGACCGTTTTCTATCCTTTTCTTCCCTTCAGCTCTGAGAAGCTTCATGCTTTTCTTGGCTTCGAGGGGAGTGCCAGGGATGTAGGTTGGAAGCTTCATTGGCCAGCGCCAGGGCAGAAACTTCGTCAACCAGAGCCATTATTTGTTAAGCTGGATGATAGCATCATCGCTCAAGAAGCGAGTCGACTTGGTCACGTATGCGATTAGTGGGACAGGGGTTCATGGTTAGTAGGCTTAGCTGGCTACACCGTGCGGTGGAGAAAGATGAACCTTCTTAGCTAGAAGCTTGCTGTGGGGTTAGGTCTTCAAATAGTTTGCTAAGGTCGTCTTCTCCAAGAGTTTCACGAGCTATAAGTTGCTCAGCAATTTCCTTCAGTTTCGCCTTATGTTCGGTTAGAATTCTCTTAGCAGTATTGTAAGCGAGTTGAATAATGTTGTATACCTCTTCGTCTATCTCTTGAGCTATCTTGTCACTGTAGTCCCGTTGCTCGCTGATCTCGCGGCCCAGAAAAACGAGTTCCTGTTTTTGCCCAAAGGTTCGCGGCCCCAATTTCTCGCTCATGCCATACTCAGTAACCATCTTTCGAGCTAACTTAGTTGCCTCTTCCAGATCATTTTGTGCTCCTGTGGTCACTTCCCTAAAACTGATTTCCTCAGCCACACGCCCCCCTAAGCTCATTGCTAACCTATCGTTGAATTGAGACTGAGTCCACAAATGGCGGTCTTCCGTAGGTAGGAAGCGTGTCCACCCTCCTATTACTCCACGGGCGACGATAGAGACTTTGTGCACCGGGTCAGCATTGGGCAGCATCTTGGCTACTAGGGCGTGTCCAGTCTCATGGTATGCAATCATTTCCTTTTCTCTTTTACTGATCACCCTGTTTTTCTTCTCAGGTCCAGCGATAACCCGGTCGGCAGCATCCTCAAGCTCATTTAAGGTGATTTCTTTGAGATTGCGTCTGGCACCCAAGAGAGCTGCCTCGTTAGCCAGGTTGGCTAAGTCGGCCCCGCTGAAACCTGGTGTTTCTTTGGCTACTATCCCAAGGTCAACTTCTTTGGCTAATGGCTTACCTTTAACATGCACTTCCAGGATAGCCTTGCGCCCGTTGATATCAGGTAGATCAATGACGATATGGCGGTCAAAGCGACCAGGGCGCAATAAAGCCGGGTCGAGGATATCAGGGCGATTGGTAGCGGCTATGACGATAACGTTAGTGTTGGTATCAAAGCCATCCATTTCAGATAGGATTTGATTCAGGGTTTGCTCTCTTTCATCGTGTCCGCCACCTAGGCCAGCGCCGCGGTGTCGGCCTACAGCATCGATCTCATCTACAAAAACTATGCATGGTGTATTACGTTTAGCTTGTTCAAACAAGTCTCTGACTCTAGCAGCTCCAACACCTACAAACATTTCTACGAATTCACTGCCGCTAATTGAGTAAAAAGGTACTCTAGCTTCTCCGGCTATCGCCTTAGCTAACAAAGTCTTGCCTGTGCCCGGCGGCCCTACCAGGAGCACACCCCGAGGTATACGGCCTCCTAAGGCGCGGAATTTGTCGGGTGAGCTGAGGAATTCCACTATCTCTTGGACCTCCTCCTTTGCTTCCTCGGTTCCAGCGACATCAGCAAAGGTGATATCAGGCTTGTTGCCAGAACTAAGCCGTGCTCGGCTTCTACCGAAGTTGAAAGCTTGCGTACCAGCTCCACGAGCTGAGCGGAAGAAAAAATAGAATAGCACGCCAAGCAGTGCAAATGGTAGAATGACTTGCAAGACTATCATCCCCCAGTCGCGCCCTCCGGCTTCAACATCAAGGCTTATCCCACCTTCACCCACACTAATTCCATTATCATTAAGGATGGCTACCAAGTCATTGGTGGAGCCATAGTAATCGGCAGTATATGTTTGTTCTTCTCCATATGAACCAGTAAGGGTATTCTCCTTTTGTGAGACGCGGTCAATTTCACCTTGTTTAATGTAAGCGATAAACTCTGTAATTCCTACTTCCTCAGGGGCACTGCCCTGCGGCAAGAAGGCAAACAAGAGAGCCACTGCTACTACAAACAGTAACAGATAGAAGAAACTATTCTGCCACAATGTCGGTTTCATATTTCATTGACTATTATAGCAAAGTTGCCATGAATCGGGAAATCCCAGCTTTGGTCAGGTTGCTAGCATTGCTGAACCAAAGAAAAGTGGTATAATGAATTCAGGAGGTTTAGTCTTTCTGGAAGCGGTAGCGGTAGCACGCTTAGCTGTGGAAGTTGCTTCTGAGAAGCAAGCAAGCAACATTGTGATGCTAAACGTGAAAGAGGTATGCTCGTTTACTGACTATTTTGTCATCTGCAATGGAGAGACCAAGCGCCACGTAGAGGCTATTTGGAAGGGTATCATTGATGAATTGAAACGGAGTGGCGTCGTGTCCCATCACAGTGAAGGCGGTTCTGACTCAGGATGGCTGCTTGCTGATTTTGGCTCTGTCATCGTTCACATATTTGCCCCGGCAGAGCGCGAGTATTATGAACTGGATAAATTCTGGGATAAGGCAATTCCTGAAGTTACAATTCAGTAGATAGCAAGACTTAGCCAAGCCATTTGTCGATATCCCTGTGGTAATCAAGGATCTCTTCTTCTGAAAAGAAGAGATCTATCTCCTGAGAGGCGTTCTCCTCTGAGTCCGAGCCATGAACTAAGTTGTGTCCGATATCCAGGGCGAGGTCACCTCTGATAGTGCCAGACTTGGCTTTGGCTGGGTCAGTTTCGCCCATGGTCTGCCTTATTGCCTCTATGGCGCCTTCTCCTTCGAACACAATGGCAATAATCGGGCTGCAGGTAATGAAATCGACCAGGTCATCGAAAAAAGCCTTGCCTTTGTGAATGGCATAATGACGCTGTGCTAAGGCTTTATCCATTTGCAGCATTTTCATAGCTACGATTTTAAGTGCCTTTCTCTCCAGCCGAGCAATGATTTGCCCTGCTAGTGCTCTTTGCACAGCATCGGGTTTGATAAGTACCAGACTTCTCTCTACTTCGAGATTATTTTGCTTCATTTATAAGGTATACTCCTCTCTATACTCTTCTGAGCAGGGTAATTAGATCCATATCTTCTAAAGAGTCAGCTACTCTGTCAGCCTCTTGGAGGTCTTGTTTCGAATGGGTATTGGTTACAGCCAGACACCTCATTCCAGCCGCCTTGGCTGCTTTGACGCCAAAGGGAGAGTCTTCAATTACAACGCAATCTCTAGGTTCAGCCCCCAGCTTTTCGGCAGCTAAAAGATATATCTGCGGGCTAGGTTTGCTTTCAGCTACCTCTCTGCCGGAAACAATGTAATCGAAATACCTCTCCAAATTAAGTTCACTGTTGACCAGATCAATGTTCTCTTTTGGTGCTGAAGAGGCTAAAGCTAGTTTAAAGTTTCCTCTCTTAATTGTATCTAGTAGCTTCATTACTCCGGGGAGTGGCTTAATATTTCCCTTTATCTTGCGGCGAAAGTTTTCCTCTTTTTCTTCCACTATTGTTGCAACATCTTTTTGAGGAAGCTCTCCTCCTAGAACACTGCGAATTATGAAGTCATTTCTGGTGCCAAAAAACTTAGTGAAATTCCGTTCGCCAAACTTGAGTCCTCTCTTGTCAAAGGTCTCCTGCCAGGCGGCAAGGTGAAACGAGCCTGAATCAGTGATGACCCCATCCATGTCCCAGAGAAAAGTCTTCTTAGAATGCCTCCAAACATAGAATAGGGAGTCACCCTGAGCCAAAACTGTTCCGTCCTTAAGAGCTACCAATCCGCTGGTTTGCACTAGTCTCTTTGTGAGTTTGGTAACCCAGGCGGAGATCTGGATTGGCTCTCCGGTTGGGGCTGGGTGCTTAAACCTTACCTCGCTGTTAGCGGTAACGCCAAAATCAATTCCATGGCACAGCATAGCGTAAGCAGCTATCTCATCAAGGAGGGTGTAGACAATGCCACCATGAATTACGTTTTTCCACCCTTGGTAGAGTTCTCCAGCAGTGAACTCTGCACTGACTTTTTCTCCATCGTAAATAGGTTTCAGTTTTAGCCCTATGGGGTTGTCCTCACCACAGGCGAAGCACAATCTTAATGATAAATCTTCGGACATATCCAGCTTCGGGATTTCCATTTATAACCTCCTGTCCCTGGGTTTTGTTATGTGAGGGGAGCGAAGATATAAAGGCTGCAAGGTAGCCAGAGCATCTCGCTCTCCTTTACTCAGCCTTTGCCAGCCTAACATAGCTAGGAAGCCGACTCGAGGCGGTGCAGCAGCTTGGGGAATTATAGCTCGTTGTCCCAGATTTTGTTGTATTGTACTTGTTGTGTCTTGAGAGATCTCACCGCAGAAGAGCGTTTTCTGGTGGGTTTGCAGGCATAAACTGTTAACGGTGGTCAGATATTCCTTTTCTAAGCAGAGCCACTCGTTATTAACTTGCTGGTAGAGTGCCGTGGCTATCTCATCACGACCAGCCTTGTGAATAGGATGCAAGGGAAACCCAGTATAAGCAAAAGGATAGGCTTCGCTTTCCAGTGTGCTTACGCCGAGCAAAGAAATGTCTAAGGAGAAAGCTAGCCCTTTAGCTACGCTTATTCCCACCCGCAATCCATTGAAGCTGCCTGGCCCTTTGGCCACAATGATCGCCTCTATAGCGTTCGCCTCCATGTTAGCCTGTCGAAGCAAACGAGCAATATTGGGCATCAATTCTACACTGTGGTTTTGTGCCGATCGCCAGGTTAGCTCGATTAGAATCTCACCTTGGTCGGACAAAGCAATGCCAGCCATACTGGTAGAGGTATCTATAGCCAATTCCATGTTTTCTCCCTGCTCAATATCAATTTTAGCTCTTTTATTAATTCTGAGTGGCGCTCGCCTTCAGGTTTAAGGCGAATAATGCGTTGTGTTTGGGAATCGGAGACATAGTCTAGCCTTATGAGTAAGTTGTCTTGTGGCCATACCTCCAATGCTTTCTCTGCCCACTCGATTGCACACACTCGATTGTTATACAAGCATTCCTCGAGTCCCAGATCAGCAATTTCCGCCATATGGTCAAGGCGATAGAGGTCAACATGGCATAAAGGCAGTCTACCGTGATATTCCCTGACAAGAACAAAGGAAGGGCTGAAAGCGTACTCTGTTATGCCCAACCCATGGGCAATGCCTTGAACAAGGCAGGTCTTGCCACTTCCTAAATCACCGGTGAGAAGAAGAATATCATTCTCTTGAGCCAGCTGCCCTAAATAGCTTCCGAGAAGCTGAGTTTGCTCCGGGCTATTGGATTTTAGCTCCATTGCATTCCCTGAAATGTTCCCAGCCTCCCTTCCCGTAATGGACAACGTTTCTCTTGCTATCCACCAATGTTACTCGATTTGGCAAGCTTTCTCTTACAACATCACCAATCACAGTCACAGGACAATTTAGAACTCCTCTGGCTTGGTCAATGATAGCTTCATGGGCAGTAAAAAGAAGTTCGTAGTCCTCACCTCCACATAAAGCTAGCTCAAGATAGTCTGGGAAATTGGCCTTGACTAGAGGGTGTATAGGCAGTTGCGTTATGGCTACTCGCGCATTAACCTTACTGGCTTCGCAGATATGGTCAAGATCGGCAATAAGCCCATCGCTTATATCTACAGCACTGTTGACCCCTTGTTGGATTAGAATTTGCCCTTCCTTGACTTTGGGCATGGGCTGGAGGTGAGCTTTCCTGAGGATGTTAGTTGTTTCAGCATCCAAGCTGATTTTTCCCTTGAGCATTTCTAGGCCTGCCGCTGATGCCCCTAGATGCCCTGTGACAGCTATTTGGTCGCCGGGCATAGCTGCCGAACGCTTGAGCATTGATTTGTTTTTTGAACAGCCAAGCACGGTGATAGTGATAACCAAGTTAAAGGCAGCGGCGAGGTTACCCCCAACTATAGCCACTCCGAAGTCTGCAGCCAAAGCCGCCATGCTATGGCAAAGCTTGGAAATATTTTCTGCCTCAATTTCACCGGGGCATGCTAGAGAGATTAAGGCGTATCGGGGGACACCACCCATAGCTGCTATGTCACTTAAGTTAACGGCCAGTGCCTTCCAGCCCAATTCTTCCCATGTAATAATGTCTAGGTCAAAATGGACATCCTGGACCAGAGTATCTGTTGTCGCCAACTGAACATGATTATCACCTTGCCAAGCAGCCACATCATCGCCAATGCCAATTAGGAGTTGCTGCCAGGACGCCTGTTCAGGATTTCTAAACTTGTCGCTGATGCTTCGTATGAGGTTAATTAAGCCAAATTCTCCCAACTCAGATATCTTCATTCCTAGAAATTATAGCACCAGCTTTGCTTGAGCCTCAAATTGGACAATAGCGATTGAGAGATTGTGTAGCATTCTCGTGTTGGTTATGATATAACTGTTATCCCGAGGGAGGTGGTGGAGCATAATATGCCTTTGTCCCTGGGTTTGCGTTTGAATTGTGGTTAGTAACACGCTATAATGCTACAATTAATAGAATGCGTAGTTATGAATTAGTTACCATTGTTAATCCTGAGGCTGATGATGAAGGAATGCATAGCCTTATGGATAGAGTGAACCGTTTTATTACTGAGAAGGATGGGATTGTGGAGGGGACAGAACAGTGGGGGAAAAAGAAATTAGCTTATCCGATAAGGCGCTTTTTGGAAGGTAGTTACAGCTTGACTCGCTTTAAGCTGGAGCCGAGGAAGGTTAAAGAACTCAAAATAAATCTTGGAGCTGAAGGAGACATACTGCGACATCTTGTAGTGAAGGTAGGTGATTGATAGATGTCGAGCTTAAGCAAGGCAATACTTATTGGGAATTTGGGTTCTGATCCTGAGATGAGATACACACCGGATGGCAAACCAGTTACGTCTTTTCGCATGGCTACTAATCGCCGCTATACTACGTCTGGCGGGGAGAGCCGAGAGGAAACTGACTGGTTTAGAATTACTGTTTGGGGCAGGCAGGCTGAGCAGTGCAATCAATACTTATCTAAAGGGCGGCAAGTCTACGTTGAGGGGAGATTACACGCTCGCGACTGGCAAGGGCAGGATGGGCAGATGCGAACTAGTCTCGAGGTAACTGCTGACCGTGTAGTTTTCCTTGGTAAGCAAGCTGTGGCTGCTATCCCGGAGGAAGGTGAGCTTGAACCCGGAGACTTGCCTTTTGACCCTGGTGAAGGAGTTGGAAATTGATTTACCGTAGAAAAACGGAAGGGGCCAGAAATTATGTTCCTAAGCCAAGAATTTGTCCCTTTTGTGCTGAAGGAGTGGGCATAGATTATAAGGACGCTTCCAGGTTATCACGATATGTCTCGGGGCGTGGTAAGATCGAGTCGCGACGTAGGACTAGAGCTTGCGCTAAGCACCAACGGAAGCTGGCGCACGCTATAAAAAGGGCGCGATTCTTGGCCCTGCTGCCTTACGCACCGAGCCATACTTGGAGGACGGGCGGCGTGGGCTTGCACCAGTCGATGTCTTAGGGAGACCAAATGCCAAAACGCACCTACCAACCAAAGAAAGTTTCCCGGAAACGCAAACTGGGCTTTCGGGCCAGAATGGCTACTCCAGGAGGAAGAAGAGTACTTAAGGCGAGACGCCTTAAGGGGCGATGGAAATTGACTCCAGTTTAATCATATCTTTATGGGTAGGCTCTGGACTTTAGCCAAGAGAGCGCAGTACGCTTCAGTTTACCAGCAAGGTAGCACATATTTGGATAATCTGGTCGTAATTAAGGTATTGCCTAATGGGCTGAACTTGACCAGGTATGGTTTCTCGGTAACTAAGAGGCTGGGCAAAGCAGTGAAGCGTAATCGGTTGAGGAGGTTACTGAGAGAGATAGTAAGGCTGCAGTTGATACAGCCTGGGTGGGACATCATCTTCATCGTTCGGCCGCGGGCAGCTACCGCTAATTATCACCAACTGGAAAAAACGGTAATTGAATTGTTGGCTCGGGCAAGGTTACTGCAAAGGAGTAATGAAGCACATAGCGCTGCATTTAATTAGACTATATCAGGCAACAATATCGGAGGTAACTCCACATTCTTGTTGTTTCCAACCTACATGCTCACATTACACCTGTGAGGCCATTGAAAGATATGGCTTTGTCAGGGGTAGTTGGCTGGCGATTAAAAGGTTGACTCGTTGCAATCCTCTCTCTAAAGGTGGTTATGATCCTGTGCCCTAGTTTGCGTTCCAGTGTGTTGAAATGAAGGTCAGAATACTAACTTGTCTTGGTCTTTTTTGTTTTCTTGCTTTGAGCACGAATGGTTGCGTTTCCTCTGGTGGGCAGGAAGGGTATTCTGGAGTTGTGCCTCACGATGGGATTCTCTATCTGGGTTCCATGGATGGCAGGATAATGGCAGCAAACGCCTCAGCTCGAAGTGAAGACCTGCCATTTCCCTCTGCTGACGGGGAATGGTCTTTTGCCATTACTGTGCCCTCCAAGGGCATATCGTGTGGCAGTTCATCTAAGCCAGACAGCATATATGCCACGCCTCTTGTAGTTGATGGCTCAGTCTGTATAGTCACCTATGGTGGTAAGGTCTTGATGCTAAGCTCATCAGCCAGGAATCAAGATTTGTCCTTTCCTCATCTAAGAAGCGGTGAGTGGATTTATCCTAGGACAGAGGATGTGATTGGTCCCATAGTCGGGAGCCCAGTGGTGGTTAACGATACTGTCTATGTGTGCAGTTCAGATGGCAAGGTCTATGCTTTGGATATAACTTATGGTGATGAGAAATGGATATCGGCTCCACTGGGTGAGAAGTTGTGGGCAACGCCGATGGTGAAAGATGGGGCCATCTATGTAAGCACATTTGATGGACACATCTATGCCTTATCAGCTGAAGACGGTAATTCATTACCTTGGGTCTTTGAAGCAGAAACAGGATTTGTCTCTTCTCCAGTACTTTATGAGGATATTGTATTTGTGGGTTCATTCGACAGTAAGCTTCATGCCGTAAGAATAGGTGATGATAAGCCCCTGTGGGAATTCCTCGGTGGCAATTGGTTTTGGGCTGCTCCGTTGGTTAGCGATGGCATTGTTTATGCCGGGTGTCTCGATGGAAAAGTCTACGCTCTCGATACAGAGAGGGGCAGAGAATCATGGGAGTTTGATGCTGGAGGCCGTATCGTTTCCTCGCCAATTTTGGTGGATGACTCGCTGGTAGTAGCTACTGAGCCAGGCAATGTATTCGTCATTAATCCGAAGACGGGTAGTGGAGAGAGGATTGCGAATCCAGATGATTCTGAAAATGGTAAGTCGCTTATTGATGCTCGTATTCAGTCATCTCTTTGTGTTCTCGATGGCATTGTATATATTCGTGCCCAGGATAACTGCCTATATGCAGTGGATGTAGCCAAAAGAGAAATAAAGCTGAAATTTCCTTTAGCTTAAGCAAGGTTTGTAATTATGGCAGACTTGTGGAGTTTGATTATACTCGACCCAATGCTTAATGGGCTGCTTGCCTTGTCGGGTGGTTTACCGAGAGAAGCACAATTTGGCTTGGCCATCATTATTCTTACCGTTGTCGTTCGTCTGGCGTCAACGCCCCTCGTTTTGAGGCAACTCAAATCTACCAAGGCCATGCAGGATATGCAGCCTAAGATGCAGGAGCTGCAAAAGAAATATGCTAAGAATAAGCAAAAACTTCAGCAGGAAATGATGAAGGTCTACAAGGAGGCTGGAGTAAATCCTATAGGCTGTATGTGGCCTATGTTGGTTCAGTTCCCCATCTGGATTGCTCTATACCAATCCATTATGAAAGCACTAGCCACTACGCCGGAAAACTTGCTGGACTTATCCCGGCATCTTTATTCCTGGGAAATAGTCAATCAGACAATTCCTGTGAATAGCCATTTTTTGTGGCTCGATTTAGGCCAGCCTGACCACACTTTAGCTTTAGCTATTCTGGTGGGTGGTTCAATGTGGCTGCAGCAGAAGATGACTACTGCTCCGTCTCTTGATCCGAGGCAGCAATCCACGAGCAAGATGATGTTGCTAATGATGCCGTTCATGTTTGGCATGTTCACCTTAATGTTTCCCAGTGGTTTACCTCTTTTTTGGCTGGCTTCCAATGTTATTGGTATTGCTACCCAATATTTCGTTACTGGTGGCTGGGGTTACCTGAAGGCTCCTCCCTCAGCACATCCAGGATTAAGGGGGGGAAGGTAGAATGTACCGTGGGGGTGGAAGGGATGTTAGATATCGAGGCAGATTGTCAATAGTGGGAGGCTAGAGCATGGAAGAATCGGAGATAATGTCTAGAGCAAAGCCATTAACTCCACCAGAGAATGATATAGCTCGAGTAGCCATAGAGGTATTGGAGACCTTGCTCAAGTTGATAGGAGTAACTGGCGTAGTTGAGAGTTCGTCTGATGAGGTGCTTGTGTCTCTAAATATCGAAGGAGACTATTTGGGCATCCTAATTGGGCGACGGGGCCAGAGCCTATCTTGTTTGCAGTACATTGTTAGGCTAATAGTGGCAAGTCAACTAAAGGCTTGGCTGCCATTGGATGTTGATGTTTGCGGGTATAAGAAACGCCGGCATGATTCCTTGGAGAGACTAGCCTTGCGCTTGGCAGAGCAAGTGAAACTGCAACAGCGCGCTATTACATTAGAGCCGATGCCACCTGATGAACGCCGCATTGTCCACTTGGCTTTGGCTGATGATGCTGAAGTTGTCACCCATAGCATAGGTGAGGGCGAAGACAGAAAAGTAGTCATTTTGCTGAAGCGAGGATAACCTGTGTTTCACAAAGTAAGCAGCAAGATAAGTTTTCCTCAAATGGAAGAAAACATCCTTCGTTTTTGGAAGGAGTGTAGCATCTTTGAAAAGAGCGTCAAGGCGAGACAAGGAAAACAGCGCTTTGTTTTCTACGACGGTCCCCCCACGACTAATGGTAGTCCAGGAATTCATCACGTGCTGTCTCGATTAGCTAAAGATGTTATTCCTCGCTATAAAACGATGGTAGGTTATCACGTGGCACGCAAAGCTGGGTGGGATACTCATGGGTTGCCCGTTGAATTAGAGGTGGAGGATTCTCTTGGTCTTACTAGCAAGACCAAGATTGAGGAATATGGGGTGAGCCAGTTTAACCAACGTTGTCGTGAGAGTGTTTTCAAGTATATTGGGGAATGGGAAGCTATGGTAGAACGCATTGGCCATTGGATTGATATGAAAGACCCTTACATAACACTCGACAACGATTATATTGAATCTTGTTGGTGGGCCATAAAGCAGTTGTGGGATAGAGATTTGGTTTATAGGGGCTATAAGACAGTGCCGCATTGCCCCAGGTGCGGCACTTCGCTCAGCTCACATGAAGTAGCTTTGGGGTATCAAGACGATGCTGAAGATCCATCAGTTTACATAAAGTTCAAGCTTTGCGTTTCGTCGCTCTCCAAACACGACTCAGGTCTGCGTTCTATTCTCGAGCCGCCATCCTTGACCAGAAAACCGGCCTATTTTCTTGCTTGGACAACTACTCCTTGGACGCTACCTGGCAATACTGCCCTAGCAGTAGCCACTGAAGCTAGCTATAGTGTATTGGAGGGGGATGAGGATTATCTTATTCTAGCTACGCAGCTTATTGGGCCGGTTAGGCTTGAAGGCTATAAGGAACTGGGTATTGTATCGGGTGAAGATCTTCTCCATCTTGAATACGAACCCTTGTTTAATCCACATGATTTCGGTGTGCCCCGTCAGAGCTTGCCGTCTTTTGATGGACAAGGCAAAAAAGAAGATTTGACTTATCCTGTAATTGGTGCTGATTTTGTCTCGATGGAGGAGGGCACTGGCATTGTCCATGTTGCTCCTGCCTTTGGAGAGGTTGACTTTGATGCCGGGATGAATAAAGGCCTTGATTTTGTCCAGCCTGTGGATTTAGAGGGGAAAATCACTGGCAGCTACTCCTTTGCTGGCAAGTTTGTCAAGGACGGTGACCCTCTTGTTCTTGACGATCTTAAGTCGCGTGGTTTGCTTTTCCGTAGTGAGAGAATTGTTCATACGTATCCGTTTTGCTGGAGATGTGGGTCACCTCTTCTCTACTATGTCAAGAGGACATGGTATATCAGAACTACGGCGGCAAAAGACAGGCTTGTATCTGGTAATGCTGAAGTGAACTGGTATCCTGATTATATCAAATATGGTCGTTTTGGAGATTGGCTGGCGAACAACGTGGATTGGGCTTTTTCTCGGGAGAGGTATTGGGGAACCCCCCTTAATATATGGCATTGCAACTCCTGTGCCCACTATGAATGTGTAGGTGGCATTGATGAATTAGGAACCAAGCCAAATGTAAGAGGCTTAAACTTGCCTCTGGATTTGCACCGTCCTTATGTGGATGAAATAGTCTTCTCTTGCCCCAAGTGTGGTGGCGATATGCGGCGTATTCCCGAGGTCATTGACTGTTGGTTTGACTCAGGGGCCATGTCTTTTGCTCAGTGGCATTACCCCTTCGAAAATAGAGACGAGTTCGCGCGAAACTTCCCTGCCGATTTCATTTCTGAGGCAATTGACCAGACCAGGGGCTGGTTCTATAGCTTGCACGCCGTTTCTACTTTGCTGTTTGGACGGCCTTGCTTCAGGAATGTCCTCTGTTTGGGTCATGTTGTTGATGCTGAGGGTGATAAGATGAGCAAGAGCAAAGGCAACATGGTTGATCCTTGGGCTGTAGTCAATGAGTATGGCGCTGATGCTTTGAGGTGGTATATGTTGGCATCTGCTCCAGGTGAGAATACTCATCGCTTCTCCACGGAAATGGTTGGCGAGACCTTGCGAAAGAATTTACTTACTTTGTGGAACACTTATTCCTTCTTTGCCCTCTATGCTAACATTGACCAGTTTACTCCTCAAGCTTCTGCTTTGCTGTCTTTTGCTGAGCTGGACAATTGGATCATCTCGGAGCTTAATCAACTTATAGCTGATGTAACTAAGTCTATGGATGGCTACAATCCCACGTCAGCGATACGCCATATCGAGACCTTTATTGACAGTCTTTCTAATTGGTATGTGAGGCGAAGCAGACGCCGATTCTGGAAAAGCGAGAATGATGCTGATAAATTGGCAGCACATAGTACATTGTATCAGTGTCTGGTAACCTTATCTCAGGTCTTGGCTCCTCTAGTACCGTTTGTTGCTGAAGAGATTTATCAGAATTTGGTTCGTTCGATTGATCCCATGGCTGAAGAGAGTGTCCACCTAACTGACTTCCCAGTAGCTGACGAAAGCAGAATCAATGACGAGCTAAATAACGACATGAAGTTGGCTATGAGGATATCAAGTCTGGGCAGAGCAGCTCGGGCGAAGGCGAAGATCAAAGTTCGCCAGCCGCTGGCCAAAGTGCTTGTCAAAGTAAGCCAAGAGGAGGAGAAGAGTGCTTTGCAGAGACTTGCACCTCATGTGTTGGAGGAGATAAATGTTAGGGAGTTGGAGTTTGCCGGCTATGAATTCCCGGGCGATATGCCTGGGTATGCTGCAGCCAATGAGGAAAGATATTCAGTAGCTGTCAATACTGAGTTGTCTCCTGAGTTGGTGGCTGAGGGGATAAGTAGAGAAGTTGTACGCCGTCTTCAGACCATGCGTCGTGCTGCTGACTTTGATATTGCTGACCATATTGTTACATATTATGAAGCGAAAGGGCCAATCGAACAGGTGATGACTGATTTTGCTGATTATATTAAGCAGGAGACTTTGTCCATAGATCTGATTAATAGTTCCCCACCAAGAGAAGCTTATGCTGAGAAATATCACATTTCGGATGCTGATGTTGTGTTAGCAGTTGCGAAGGCACCATTCTGAGCGAAGGTTGTTGCTCCTTCTCTTGCCATTGCGAAGCGCACAGCAACAAGACTATCTCTAGCCTCAGTCCCATGGTGAAGGACTTTCCTCTAGCTGTACACTGGTTGTTTTGGTGCTTTCGCCTCTGACGAAGGCTATTTTCACTGTGGCACCAATCTCAGATTCGAGAATGCTCTGTAGAAGGTCATCAGTATTAGCTACCTTCTTATCCTGGAACTCAATAATAACATCTCCCTGTTGTAGTCCAGCAGCCTCAGCAGGGCTATTCTCAGTCACCTCCACAATGAGTGCCCCTTCGTCAACTGAAAGCTCGTTCCAAAGAGCCACACTCGGAGTTACAGTATATAGTGATACACCGAGCCAGGGGCGGATCACATAACCCTGATGAATCAATTCTTCGATTATAGGCTTGGTGCGATTGATACTTATAGCGTAGCCCATGCCTTCTATTCCAATCTCAGCCACCTTAACGCTGGTTATGCCTATAACCTCGGCGCTCATAATATCTACTAGCGGGCCGCCGCTGTTGCCTGGGTTAATAGCTGACGTGGTCTGGATCAGGTCTCTAAGGGTATTTCCACTTACACTCACTGAAACATTCAGACGGCTAACGATGCCCTCGGCTGCGGATATTCCCTCTCCTAGTGCGTTGCCTAGGGCTACTACCCAATTGCCTACAGCCAGTTGAGACGAATCGCCGAGCCGAGCGTAAGGCAAGCCTGTTGCCTCTGCCTTAATAACTGCTAGGTCAGTTAAAGCATCGGTGCCTACTATGTCAGCAGAGAAGGTTCTGCCATCAGATAGTTCTACTTCTACACTTTGGGCATCCTCGACGACGTGGTTATTGGTGATGATATATCCTTCGCTATCAATAATTACCCCAGAGCCAGCGGCGGGTTGTGTATACTCACGGTTGAAAATATCGTAAACCGTCATTTCGGTGGTGACAGAGACTACGGAGGGCACTACCTCCTTGACCACCTCGGCGATATCAGGTAGTACTGGAGCTGCCTGGCTATCTCCTGGGGGAAATGTCCAATCAGGGTTGGTGTATTTGCTTGGGCTAGTGGGTTGGGATGGAGTTGGTGGGGATGAGGTCGGTGCCGATGGTAGGAATATAGAGCATCCACTAGCGCCTAAAATTAGGCTTGTCAATACTAATGCAATAAGCGTGTATTTGATCCTCTTCAGCATTTTTACCCCACTGGTCAATTATAACATGGGTATTGTCACGACGAAAATTTCTGTGCTTAGCTTTACAGCTAGAGTGACTCAGTCCGATGTAGATGATACAATATTTTGACAATGTACAAATCTTATTTGCGTCAGCTATTGAGTGGTGTGGTAGAGCCTTTGATGCTCTTTATCATTGGAGAGTTGCCCACGCATGGCTATCATATTGCCAAGGAACTGGAGAGAAGAAGCAGTGGCTACTTTAGGCTGACAGGGAGCACTGTTTATTCTGCGCTGCGCCGATTGGAGAAAGAGGGACTGGTGGTAAGCTCATGGCAAAAGGCAACTCGGAAACAGAAGCGGCGATGCTACCATCTCACTTGGAAGGGCCGCAGAATTCTGCGCAAGAAATTGGCTGAATGGCACAAGTTCTGTATTGCTGCTGACAGTATCATGAATAGTGAGTAGCCTGGCCGGGCAGTCTTCACCACAATGAGAGAAAATCAGAACTGCGCTGTTTGCCTTTGCCAATTTGAGCCTGGTGGAGATCTGGCTAGTCGCGGTGCCAGTGATAGCTAATGGCAAACTGCCATGCTCACTTCGTCTGTGAGTAAATGTAGTGGGCTGCTACTGCTGGCGTTGTTCGCTGTTGGGATTGGAGATTTGCGCTGAGGTAGTCTTTGGACTTGATTTGAATCATGTCTGGCTCAGACTTCAAGAAGCCAACGAGGTCAGTTTCAATAGCCTGTTTTGCGCTTGTTATTGCCTTAGCTACTTGAAGTGCTTGGCTATTCCCATGTAGCAAGTGAACAACGCCGTTGACTTCCCAGAGGAGCGCGCCACCGTCGCTTTCGGTGCTGGTTATCCGAGTGAATGAAAGCATCTGATCGAGCAACGTCTTGACTGGGCCAACCAATGGTAGATTATCCAGCCTGCTTGTTAGCCATTTGGCAAAGTAATGTCCTATGCTTTCGTAGAACTTGATCAACACATTGCCTACAATGCCATCGCAAACAATCACGTTAGCTTGCGCACTGAGAATACTACTGGCTTCTATATTAGCAATAAAATCCAGGCCGCTGTTTTGGAGTAGTGGATAGCTTTCTTGGATCCATCTGCCACCCTTGCCCTCTTCAGCTCCAATGCTCAAAAGGGCTATTTTGGGATTGGCTACATCCAGTAACTTCTTGGGATAGACAGTGCCTATGGCCGCAAATGACAGTAAATGATGTGGTTTGCAGTCAACATTAGCTCCGCCATCAACAAGAACTGTTTTTGGAGCCAGCCCAACAAGAGGTACACAAAGCGCAGGGCGCTCTATACCCGGCATCATGCCAAGAAAATGAATAGCGGTCGCACATGCTGCACCAGTAGGACCAGCGGTCATTATGGCGTCGGCTTTTCCTGTCCTTACCAACTTCACTGCTACAGCCATAGAAGTATTATGCTGGTGGCGAATGGCCAGTGTGGGACGCTCACCTTCTTTGATGAACTCATCAGCCCTGACATGTTGAACAGGAATATGAGAACTGTAACACTTGTCTGGCTCCTCTTCGAGGATATCTTCTGGCCCAACCAATATGATTTTCACATCTGCTTTACGGCTGGCTGTGACTGCTCCTTTGATTATCTCCTCAGGAGCGTAATCACCCCCCATGATGTCTACGGCTATCCTTACTGTTCTGCCAACCTTAGACATGGAAATCCGCACCTACTTTGCCGTTAGCTAGGAGCACTGGGCTCCTTTTGGCGCAGCTCTCTAAACCGCGAGTGGCATTATATGATGCACTGATGCTCTACCAAGTAAAATGTGGTGTTCTTAGTCATTCGAGATGCAACGCGAGCGGTCATTCTAGATCACATAAGAAGGTAACCGAAGTTTTTTTGTCGGACTATCTCTTTTTCTGGTGTTATAATTACATTCCGCAGGGATAGGTGTGCAAGGCGACTGGCAGCAGTTAAGTGTTAAGGGTTAAGAGGATGTATCCTGATGCCCGCTTGCCACAGCGGGCTACAGAAGGCTCTACAGGCCTGGACCTGTTTGCTTACATCAAAAAGAGCGCACGGGTGACACTGGGAGAGAAGCCGAAGTTAGTTGGTACTGGTATCGCAGTGGAGGTGCCTAGAGGTTACGATGTGCAAATACGCCCCAGGTCCGGTCTGTCAGCAAGAGGCGTCGTCGCGGCTTTTGGCACGGTGGACAGCGATTACAGGGGAGAGCTCTTGGTGACGATGTACACCCTTGGCCGAGGCAGCAGTTTTGATATCAGGCATGGTGACAGAATAGCTCAACTAGTTGTAAGTAAGCTGGCGGATTTGCCTGTAGAGGAAAGCGAAGAGCTTTCAGGGACGGAAAGAGGGCCTGAGGGCCATGGCTCTACAGGCATGGTTTAAGATGGGAAAGATACGAGTGGGGACTTGTTCATGGACCGACCCTACCTTGCTCAGTTGTGGTCGGTTCTACCCTGATTGGGCACGCTCCGCCGAGGCGCGACTTCGATATTACTCCAGTCAGTTTGACTTGGTCGAAGTGGATAGCACCTATTATTCAATGCTCAATGAAGGAACCAGTTATCTATGGGCGCAGCGGGTGCCTGAAGACTTTACCTTCGATGTCAAGGCCTTCAGGCTATTTACGCAACACCCCACACCTATTAACTCATTGCCCAAGGACATGAGACTGGAGTTGACTCCGCAACTTCAAGGAAAAGGTACTGTGTACTATCGGGACCTCCCTGGGGACTTGACCGACCAACTTTGGGAGAGATTTGCCGATGCTCTGCTTCCCTTGGATACAGTCGGCAAGCTGGGGGTTGTTCTCTTTCAGTTTCCACCGTGGTTTTACCCTGGATCCCAGCAGCTTGACTATATTGTGATGTCCAAGAATAGATTGTCACAGTACTGGTTGGCAATAGAGTTCAGAAATAACGTATGGCTGAACGAGGAGAACAGAGGCAGGACTCTTGACTTTCTCAGACGGAGTGATTTGCCTCTTGTATGCGTTGATGAGCCACAGGGTTTCAAGTCGAGCGTACCTGCTATTGCGGAAGCTACCTCTCATGTTGGATTGGTGCGCTTCCACGGCAGAAACACTGAGACTTGGGACAAGAAAGGTATCAGTACAGTTGAACGCTTCAACTATCTCTACAGCCAGGAAGAACTCAAGCCGTGGACGAACAAAATCAGTGCGCTGGCCAAGGAGACTAAGGAGGTGCATGTTTTGTTTAATAATTGCCACGAGGATAAGGCAGTGGTCAATGCCAGGCAGATGTGTTTTATGCTAGGGTCGCAGAATTCAACGTACAGAGGTGCAACAACAGAGTGGGTGAAGTGAGATTTGGCAGCGTTCCTGTCTTCGCCAGAGAGAACAGCAAGACACCGGTATTGAAGCTTTCCCCGTCTGGCATAGCAACGTTTCGGCAATGTAAACTCCAGTACAAGTTCCGCTACGTGGACAAACTTGGGGACCAATATGGCAGGCCTAGGCCCTACTACACAATGGCTAACCATGTGCATGCTACATTGCACGATCTGTTGTCAGTCGTACCAGCTCAAGATCGAACTGTTGCAACTGCCAGGAGACTCCTCAAGAAGAACTGGCGTCGCTACCGCATCGGGTTTAGGGGCAAGGCTGATGAGAAAAGATGGGCTCAGAAAGCTCTAGCTGAGGTTACACGTTTTGTTGCGGAAGAAGATGTGACTATTGCGCCAATGATGTTGGAGAGGCAAATTGAAGGAGAGATCACTCCCGGGCTTGTTCTGCGAGGCAGGGTTGACCGGGTGGACAGACAGCCGGATAGAAGCCTGCACGTCATTGATTACAAGACAGGGGCCGTGCCAGAAAATGTTGACTGGACTCAACTGAGGCTCTACGCACTCATTTTATCTCGCAGCACTGCCTACACTGTTAGCAAGCTATCTTACTTCTATCTACTCTCGGGAATAACGGAGACGAGGCAGCTTGATTTGCGAGCTCTGGAAGAGACCAGTTGGGAACTGGTGCGTGTGGCTACCGAAATCAGGAAGGAGAGATATTACCTTCCTTGTCCTGGTCCCGCCTGTGCCGGATGCGATTTCGCAGTGATGTGCCCTGCCAAGCATGAGGGCTATGTTCAATTTGGTGAAACGGCGCTTCCGCTTTGGCGCGATTTTAGCGACATCTTAGTTGAAAGCTATCCGTCAACTTGCATTACTGACTGAAATCCGGGTGAAGCGAAACATATCCCGTGGTTGTTTGGCCGCTTGCTTGACTCAAGCATCGAAGAAGTATGTGTATTTGGTGAAGCCAATGAAGGAAGAGATACCCAGCGGCCGCTTTTGGCAAGAATGGATAAAATAGTCTATACGTTTTCTCTGTATTTTTGGGCTAGGCCAGGATCATACGGTGCTTTTCTTTCACTGCACACTTCCCTTGGGCATAGCTGGCAACTTACAAATTCAATCTGAGTTGGGAAATATATTCCAGACAGAGATTTTAGAGGAACCATCAGGAAATTCTCGGTCAGTTTCACTCCAATCGAATCCTCGACATGGCCAAAGATTGAAAATAGCTGTTCCTGTTGGGTTATTGGCCAATCTGCCAGAGAGCCAGGACTCATGTGTGATATCTGTCCAAGTGCATAGTTTCTTGTTAGGTAGTTTTTGAGATAGCTGCGAACTGAATCTAAAACTGCCTCCTTAATTGCATCGAGATAATACGATTTCATGAAATCATCAGAGGGAATAGCTACTTCATCCAATTCCTTTCCGCAGGTTGCAACAAAAGGAAAAACCCGTTCCACTTTATCCAAATTGACGCTGAGGACATGACTGGTAAACTTCACTCCACCAATACACAGCGAATCTTCGGTTCTATTATCAACATAGGAGACTTCATAGATAGCTTTAGGTTTGGCTACAGGCCGAACAGTCTGAATCAATTCCTGGACAGTTCCTTCTACATATTTACTTACGTTGCGCAGGTGCAGTCCTCTCAATACCTTTTCCAATTCCAGGCTAACTGGAATGCTATTCAATAGTTCCATAGCCACTCATTGTCTCCTTACCAAGATTGCTCTCCTCGGCGAAGTTGTGATTATATTCGGCACAGGCACTCAATCACGAGTACATGCTCCTCAGTTCCTCCAGAATTCCCCTCAGTTTCATAAGCTTCTCTTTTTGCTCTGGGGTCAGGTGAGTTTCGTATTCAGCAAGCGCAGCATGCAGTCTTTCCATCGCTTCAGCCAGTCTTCTCCTCCCGTGGCCAGACACTACACTGGTCAAGGGCTCTTCAACTGCTTCAGCAAGGTCACCAGAAACCCGTGGAGGCGACGATGGTTCCAGAAAACCTGTGGTTAATAAGTCGCCAAAGCGCATTATCAGAATGTCGATGTGCCGCGTAGGCGGAAAGAACCAGGGCACGAGCCTACCTTTCTGAATTGTCACAGCATGCAGGAACGTAGCTCCCCCAGCGTACAAGAAGCACAGCGTGAATATAAGGCAGGGCAGCGATAGAATGACATGGATCAGGCTCCAATACGCTCTGGCACCAATCGTACTGAAGATCAAACCTAAGACGAGGCCAAATATGGACCAGCCGAAGGCCAATACCAGGTAACCAGTAGCCCTGTACTCGGTCGGCTCCAGCCTACTTAGCTTGGTGTCTTCTACCAGCGGAGCGGCGGCATTATACCTGCCTGCGACGAATAATAGACCAGCAGCCGTCAATGACAAGCCAGCAAGAATGGCGAAGAAAGAAGGGGAAAGTAAACTGCCCAGTCTTACTAAGGTTTCCATGACCACCTCCGTTCGAACTAGATCCAATGAACATTTAGAGATAGCATAACAAATTTGGATGCTATGAAACTAGTTGCAGTGTGACTGCAGGGGAGAATGTTCCAGACTATCTCATGGCATTTCTTCAGGCACTGAGAGATAAGCTTGAGAGGCGCGACAGCGAATGGTAGAATTCAGCAAGAGAAAGCGACTTAGGCGAATTCTGACTTCGTTTGTATGGATAACAGCAGAATATGATGATAGTATAAGGAGAATCTTGTTATGAAGATAAGAACAATCACCACAGGCGTTAATTTGTCTTATCCGGTAGAGGAGTTGGAGGTCAGGAAAATTGCTCAATTCAACCTTAGAGCGAAAAGGATTTTTGAGGACAGCGGCTATGATGTACAAACGTTGAGAGTTGCTACCCAGCCCTGGCCGGAGTATCTTGGCGGTTCAAGCCAGAACCAAATAGTCAATGGAATAAAAGACCTGGAGCAGATCTGCGTAAATAACGGGATTGACTTTCTTAGCATAGGCACAGCCAGTGATCAGAAGTCTATTGATGTAATTCCGGCGATAAATAAAGTGACAAATATCATTTTTGCTACGGCCACAATAGGAGATGTACAAGGCGGTATCAACTATGAAGCTGCAAGAGAAGCGGCAAGGGCGATTGTAACGATTTCCAGAACAACAGACAATGGTTACGGAAATCTCCGATTCGCCGCTCTTTCCAATTGTCCGCCAGATATTCCCTTTTTCCCGGCGAGTTATCATCAAGGTGAAACCTGCTTTGCGATAGCTCTGGAAGATAGTGACTTGGTGGCAAGGGCATTTGAGAAGTCGGGAAATCTGATTGAAGCTGAAAAGAATCTTGCCTCTATTTTTGCCATTGAGGTCAAAAAGGTTGAAGAAATTGCTGAAGAAATTGCCAAAAAGGAAGGGATTCTCTTGAAGGGTATTGATGTTTCCGAGGCGCCTTCTTTGCAGGAGAATGAGAGCATCGCTTTTGCCTATGAGAAGCTGAATCTGGGCAAGTTTGGTACTCCTGGGACTCTTGCCATTTCAGGAGTGATTACAAAGGTCTTGAAATCACTTGATGTTAAGAAATGCGGGTATTCCGGACTGATGTTGCCTATCCTGGAGGATGTGGGGTTGGCAGCCAGATGTCGCGAAGGGTTTTTTGGTATTGACGATATTTTACTTTATTCCGCTGTCTGTGGGACTGGTTTGGATTGTATACCATTGCCTGGAGACATTTCTGAGGAGAAGATTTACGCTATCTTATTAGATATGGCGACGCTTTCTATAAAGTTGGACAAGCCACTTTCGGCAAGGTTGTTTCCAATTCCAAACAAGAACGCCGGTGAAATAGCTCATTTCGAATCACCTTATCTGGTTGATTGCCATATATTGCAGGTGAAGTAGCTACTCGCCTCATAACCAACTACCTATCAACTAGGTGAATGTGTTGAGGCTGGGAATAGCTAGGCAGGGTAAGCTGCCTGCCAACCTCTCTGTAGCGACCGCACGGTCATATATTCTGCTACTGAGGCATTCGGTTAGTCTGGTATTCTAGCTAACTGTTTTGCCTTCCTGGTATTTGCATCTAGCGTTACATCCCTGCCGGAATAATCTCCCACCAAAGGTCATGACTAGATTCTGCGCAGGCAGCGGCTTCCACAGGTTCTAGGATTTCAGAGGGCCACTACACGTTGATACTCTTGGGGGCAAATCACGAAATCAGGCATAGGTTGACATAGTACCTTGATGCAGCCTGGTTATTTCAAAAACTTGGGGATGGGACTTCTCTACTCGCTTTGGTAGGCCGTCAGGGACTCGAACCCTGGACACCCTGATTAAAAGTCAGGTGCTCTGCCAACTGAGCTAACGGCCCTTGAAGAGGACTATTCTTGAGAGTTCCTATTCTGGTCCAGAAGGTTGGAAATATAGCAAGCTAAAGCCGGATGAATGTCACAAATGTAGCCACCATTAGTTTCTTCCACGGAGAAAGCTAACCTGCTTGGTTTCTTCATCGGATCGCCAAATCTATTCTGACCAGTTTCGTCCCAGGACATATTATGCCCCAGTATTTCAAGAAAACCCCTCACATCCCTGGATTGACTCAACACTACTTCGAAGGGGAGTTGCACCCCCAACTTATTCAATTGCTCCGTCTTCAGCTTTATCCGCATGGCTACCCAAAAATTATACTTTGGCCGATATCTAGTGTCAATGTTGATAAGCGCTGATCTTATCTCTAGCTGCAGAGATTGGCCTATGGAAGTACGCCAAGGCGTTTAGTTATGCAAACGACAGGGGATGATGACGAATTTAAGTCTGGAGCGGGTGACGGGATTCGAACCCGCGACGTCTTGCTTGGGAAGCAAGCACTCTACCGCTGAGTTACACCCGCAGGCTGGCGATATTGTAGCTAAAAGTTCACAAAAGTTCACAACTGAGTTACTTGATAAATTTATCACATCCAGAGCATCGGGAACAAGTCAAAAGACAACAACTCTTTACCATTTCGCTTTAGACAGGTTCATTGGTTATCCACTAACTCCAGAGGGTATCAATGCCTATCTCGATAGCTTAACTTGTGGAAACGCTAAGCATAACTACTTTCGCTGCATCAAGACATTATGTAGGTGGTTATATCAGAATGATTACATACAAAGCAATCCGATTGAGAACGTATCTCCACCAAGAAGACAAAAGAAGCTACTCCCAGCTATGAGCAAGGAGCAACTTCAAATCTTGCTTAATAACTGTCATTGTAAGCGGGATAGAGCTGTCATCAATTTGCTCTGGTATGCGGGGATGAGGTTATCTGAGGTTGCTAATGTACAGGCTAGTAATTTCAACTGGAAAGAGGGAACGGTCATTGTTTTAGGGAAAGGTAACCGTTATCGTAAAGCCCTAGCTGGTAATGGTGTAGTTAGAGAGTGGTTTCAGAAGCACAATAGTTTTGAGATAACAACAAGGGGAATACAAGCGACACTACAAAGTGGTCTGACCCCAATATTTGCTACCTGTTCTCATCTGTTATTGCGAGCCAAAGGCATAGCAATCCGGAGTGATGAGAGGCTTCTGCATGAGATTGCCGCGTCGCTGCGCTCGTCGCAAAGATGGGGGAGGGGGGAAACGCTCCTGGCAAAGGTAGAAGGAGGAGCAGCGCATAACGCGTGGTAGTGATTGCGCTTCACATCCCCTTTGTTCTGTGTTACCGCGACACGAAGCTATTTTTCTGTCATTGCTAGGGGCGGAGCCTCGCGGAAATCTCTGATGAAGCTCACCATATAGTGCCTTGCGGCAACCGGAAAGCCCCTTTCTTCATTTGTGCACTTTTGTGGAGTGAGTAACGCTGCACCTTCTGGTTTCAAACATTTAGCTCGAAGAGCTGCTTGCGTTCCCAGAGGATAATTCCCCTGTCTCTGGCAAAAGAGCGGGCGTCTGGCGAAAAGCCGCTCGGGCAGATTACGACGCCGTGGCAACCCGGTCTCTTTTCTGGAAGCACTCCATTTAACTCCCGTATGATGTCTACTCCGACGGGACTTCCATGGTTCTTGCACTGAATATATAATGTTGCCTCGCCTTCTGTAACCACCATTTGGGAAGCTATCAGGTCAATCCCCCCATCGCGGGTTAGAGGAGTTGTTCTTACGGTCCAGCCCTTCTTCTCTAGTAACTCTTTCACATAGTGCTCGAACTCTATGCCACTCATCTCCGGGAAATTGGGAAGAGCTCCTTTGCCTTTCGATGGAGACTTGATGGTAGTCGGAGGTGTAAGTCCAAATAGCCCGAATAACTCATTGGCGGTCAGGTGTACCTTCAAGTCAATAGAGACATCGTCTACAATTTCTTCAAATAGCCGTTGCTTGTCTTGCAGAATCTGGTCAATTCTCTCTTCTATAGTATCCTCGCAGATGTATTTGTACACGTGTACCGGGTACTCTTGCCCCAGGCGATGACTTCGATCTTCTGCCTGATGTTCTACGGCCGGATTCCACCACCGGTCGAAGTGAAAAACGTATGACGCCTCTTGGAGATTCAATCCTTGTCCCCCTGCCTTCAGGGAAAGAACTAGGGCTTTATGAGATGGTGTTTCCTTGAAACGCGCTATAACTGCATTTCTTGCTCCTGCTGAGATGCCACCAGTATATAGCAGGGGGCTGAACTCGCCTAAATTCGAGGCGATGGCTTTAGCCCCGAACTGGTCATCAGTAAATTGTGTGAATATCAGCGCACGATGTTCTTCATTCACAAGCGTATTTAGCCGCTCCCTCAGGTCGTCGATTTTGGCGGATTGAGATGTTCTAGGGCAAAAATTGCATATCTGTTTCAGCCTTAGAATCAGCTCCAGCACATTCTCGATCCGTACTTCGTCTCCTTTCTCGCGGAGCTGGAGAATTCCTTCCTCCTCTGCTCTGTTGTAGGTCTCCATCTGAGCGGTAGAAAGGGCTAGCGTCACCCTCTTAATAGTCTTGGGTGGCAACTGCGGCAGCACTTCAGCTTTCTTTCGGCGTAGCTGAATTTTTTTGTGCCTGTCTAGCATCTCACTTCCAGGTGAAAAGTGTGGCGGTGATTGTCCTTTCCCCAGAGGAGACAAGAATTCCATAATTGAAGCTAAATCATCAAGACGATTTTCAAGGGGAGTGCCTGTGAGTACCCAGGCTCTTTTGCGAGGGAGGCGTTTGCATTTTCTGTTCAATTCGATTTTCCTGTTCTTTATTCTTTGGCCTTCGTCAAGAATAACTATGTCCCAGGGCTTCTTGCCTGGCGGGGATAGTGGATTATCAGTAAAGTCTGAGCGTATCACTTCATAGGTAGTTAAGTACACATGTGCCGGCGCTTGCCACTGCCACGCGCGCTCCTGCGCTGGCCCATGAACGGTGGACACGCGTAGTTCGGGTGCCCATGCTCGTATTTCCTTGCGCCACTGTACCAGAAGGCTCATGGGAACTATCAGTAGCGCTTGCTCTATGCGATGCTGGATAGCCATAATTCGGAGAGCCGCTACCACTTGAATGGTTTTGCCCAACCCCATATCGTCTGCAAGGAGAAGGGCATCACGGAACATAAGAGCCTGGACTCCTTCGAGTTGATAGGGAAATAGCGTTCCATTCCATTCGAGAGGACCCAGAGGCGATGTGAGTATATCTGTTGGCGGCTGGAGGAGATAAGCTAACCTCTTTGCCAGCGAGATGGGCTTCTCAGCAGCAGGTCCAAAAGGACGCAGTTCCCTATCTGCTACGGGGGAAATGGGTTCATCGACGAAAGCAGGCAAAGATGACTCTTCGTCAACCAGTATGCCAACAAGTCCCACGCTTCCTCCCTCCTCTCCACCAAGAATCACTTGTGCCCCTATGTGCTGTGGGGTGTCCAATTCCATTTCTGTCGACAAGCAATCTGCGCACGCCAGAGGCACATCACAAGCGATGCATTCAGGATTATAAGTTCTCTCCGTAGGAATAGATAGCAAGCCTGGATTGGAGGCCTTAAGTGATAGAGGCCGCCGAAATATTCCCAGCCAGCGCGCGTTGGGCTCCTGGAAATTCCAGGTCTGTCTCCACCAGCGCTCTTGAACTCTCACGCTGCTAGCCTTCGGTGCCGCTGTCCGCATGGTCTTCCGGGGAAGGATATACTTCTCTCAATCCTGCCAGCGCCCTCTCAAATGGTTCGAGCAGTAGCCCTGTAGAGCTGAGCCGGCTCAGGAGACGATGCTCTAATGACTCAGTCCCGGGTTGTTCTGGGAACCAGAAGAGATGCAGTGGTTCTGGCTCTTCCAGCGTTGTTTTGATTTCCATGCTGGAGTGCGAAATGCTCTCCAGGGAAGAGCCCGCGCGGCATACGGGCATCGCCACGTGTATCTCATTGCAGAAGAGATCATAGCCTATCTCGTTTGCCAGGCAGATAAGGAATTTGGGAGTTTTCTGGCACGTGTCGAAGAGAGAGATGACCAACCTCCTGGTGGCGTGTCTCCGAATGTCGTCCTGTCGCCAGAGGAAAGAGGAGGGGGTTTCAATCTTATTGTAGGTAAATTCCAGTGGCTCACCCCTGGCGTTGACCAGGAACAGCGCTCCGCGAAATATTCGCCCTTCATCTCGGGTGTCTATTTCCAGATAACCAGCGGCTCCCAGTTCCCCTATTTCGTCGGCATCCCTGAAGTCAATCGGCATGGCTGGTTGTCCTTACCTTAAGTCATTATGAATTTGAAACGTTCTTGTCAGAGTCTTCTTCGGATTCTTCCTCAAGTTCAAGCATTTCCGACAGGTCTTGTTTCAACTCTGTCACCTGTATTTTCGGACTGTAATCCGGATAGAGGCGTCTCAAGTCCCAGTCGTTAATCCAGTGCTTGATATGCTGCCGGATTGTCCAGACCGGGTTCTCGCGATAGACATCTGGCGGATCCCATTCGTATGCCTGCGCATAGATATCTTTGACCTTGTTGTACACTCCTTCGATGTCGGTGATGGTGGCTAGTATAGAAGAAATCCTCTTGATTTCGCGAATTTTGCGCATTCCTTTTTCTGCTTGGCTGGCAAGTAGCATATCCTCATCCCGCACTCCAGCTCTCAGCTTTCCAAGTATCTTCCCTTCGTCATCGCGGTCACTATCAAGGACTTCGCTTTCGTAGCCCTCGGTGACAGCTAGGACACAAGCCAGCCCTGGAATCCTGGATTCTTCAAGACTTCCTAGCAATCTCGCCAGTTGTGCATAGGATTTAGCCCTTTGTCTTAGTGAATACCGTGCAATAAGCTCTACTTCATCAATCAGGATTATCCACCCCTTATAGCCTGCGGCAACCATCAAACGAGGCGTAAACTGGTAACGCTGCATGGCAAGTTCCTTGATCGTTGCTCTGTCAATCTTGTATGTAACAGCTTCTCCCATCTCCCTGAGCCAGTCTCGCAACTCCCTAATTCCTATTTTGTCTCCAGACCAGAATCGGGTAATCCTGCTTGCGATTTCAGGATAACCCCCGCCCTTGCCATATTCCAGTATATACACGGTCGCGGGAAATCGTGTACTCAAACCGTTGTCTTGGTGGTTGAGCCATTTGTAGAAATCCGCATAATGAGGGCTGTCATAGTTCAACCTATGTACCACTGCCTCCAGCGCTGGACCTGTATAGTCAGGGGCTCTTGCAGTTTGAATAGCTGCCCTGTATACCTTTGCCGCATCGTATAAGGGGGTCTCCTTGCTTACGACCACCTTGCTGCACACGAAGTTGTTCGCCATGGCCTGGTGCTGGAGATATTCCAAAAGGTGCGACTTGCCCTTTCCGAAAGCACCTGCAAAGAGTATTCCTTCATTCACAGGCTCTCCTGTGGGATTCTCCTCCACCGCATTCATTAGTTCTGAGAAGCGGCCTTCAATCAGTGGTTGGGAGCAACCCAATTGCCGAACTACATCTCTATTTGGAACTCCAGAGCGGAGTGCTTCGATAGCACGCCAGCAGGCGATTTGTTTGTCACCGTTCATAGCAGCCCCTCATACGCCGCGGAATGCTGGGAATAAGCTCCCACCTTCCCCAGTCTGACAAGTGAGGATAATGGATTTGCTTGGTTTTGGTCGTGCACTTCATCCACGATCCTAGAATACAAGGCATCGTATCTGATAACTCCACGCCCGCTGCGGTCGATATCTAGAAAGCCTAGCGGGGCCGCTACCACCACGAGGCAGAATTCAAGCTCATCGGTGCTGTCGATAAACTGCCTGAGCACTTCATAGCCATCCAGAATTGCTGCCAGCCTGTAATAGAGCGGTCGGCCTGAAGTTGAGTATCCCCTAGGTTTGGAGTATTGCGAAATATCGATGGTGACGATTAGCCCTGCTTTACCTGCCATGTGTACCCAGTGGCAGAGCGAGCACACCATATCTCTGGCATTGTGCCTGGCTATCTTCTGGAAGATGAAAGCCTTCTTCAAGGTCGAAATCAGGCTCAGTTCTCCACAGAGCCATTGCTTAACCGCATCAGTTTCCCCTGGTATAGTATCCTGTGGCTCCAGCAGAAACTGGCAAAGCCTCACCATGGCAATGCGAAATTCCATGGTCATCCTGTGGTCACGGAGCAAGGTGTTCTCCAACCAACTGTTGATACTTCTGCGCATTTCCTTTATCTCGAGACCATTGGCTGAGGCAAGTGCTTCAATGGATAGTGATTGGTCTTCAGGGATATAATAATCCTTGCTTCTTAGTGTTGACTTGAGAAATGACCAGGTGAGGTCGTCCCATGGTATCTGGTGGGCGATGGCAAAGAACATTTTATCAATCATGTGTGCTCGCGTAGTAGCCACATCAACCGGAGCAAAGCAGTAGTTTTCTGCCTCAGCTAGCTTGCCCAGGCTCGAAACCAATTCCATGCATCGTGGTTCTTCTGGCAGAACCGCAAATTTAACTGCTGCCCCCCCAAGCTTGATGAAACGCTGCAGGTACTCTTCCTGAATAACCGCTAGCCAGTCCTCAGTGAGAATCGTATTTGCCATGCCTAGTTACCCTTTTTCGCCCTGGGTGAAACGGATGCTATAGTAGGCTACTGGAGCACCCTCTTCATCAATCATCGCTAGAGCTTTGCTCGCTTTTCCCCGGCCTGTGAAGAGAGCAAAGCCTATCTCGGCGCCGCTTCGCGTACAGATCTTGCCGCTTCGATGCAGGAGGTAGATGTCATGGGCGAATTCCTGTTTGGAGTATTCTCTGGTCTGCCCTGGCAGCATAGTCAACAGCTCGTATATGTCCATCAGGAGAATGGAAGGGCCGGCCGTCTCGTCTTGGAGCGCTCTCATATTGTGGGTAATCGCTATAGCTTTCGAGTACGCCTTGAACAGGCTTTCCAGAAAGGCATCAGGCTTGAAGCGAGACTTCTGTTGTACTTTCTTGAGCCGCGTTGCCAATAAGGAAGGGCGGATATGCCTCTCCCGTTTCTTGTCAATTAGCACTGCTCTATCGCTGGGGGAGATTCGGATGAGAGCGGGGTAGCAAAATAGCTGCCCGTCGCGCTCGAATATTCTGAGACCTGTTTTTCTTCCCGCTTCAATGAGCTCTTCTGCGTACAAGTTGGTTGCGAAGTAGGATTCTTCATCGAATTCCCATCCTTCCTCCGTGTTGCTGAATTGCTGTCGCAATGTGGCTATCGCACTTTCAGTAGTTTCAATGGCGGTGTCTATATTGTGCAGGTCGCCTTCCCTGGCGGCAGTGCGGAGCTTACGCAATGCACCCGCTACGGAGCTAGCTGCTTTCAGCGTTACTTCGGCATCTGCCTCGGTCTTAGCAAGGACTTCCTCAAGATTTTGCTTTTCTTGATCTTCCATGCATCTCCTTTCCCGGTGAATCGCTGTTACTGGAAGTAGGTTGTTGTCTGCAGAATAGTCTAACCACCCCTTTGCCTAAAAGTCAATAGAGTGAATTGCGTCGTTACTGTCAAGAGTTGGTAGGTAAGAATCCCGAACAGCTAACATGAGCTATGTCTGCCTATTTCCATGAGCCAGTGCCCATAGTATTCGAACCCAAGGGCGATCGGAATGCGGGCCATGCAGAG
>Ga0315533_1000540_pt1 | contig 31995 bp, 37 predicted proteins | sample SalMarSW160130MG_FD_203081 | JGI IMG/M metagenome (GOLD analysis project Ga0315533, IMG submission 203081) | Salt marsh sediment microbial communities from the Plum Island Ecosystem LTER, Massachusetts, United States - Salt Marsh Sediment SW1601-30 ...
AAAAACATAGTTTTTGTGGGGTAAAAATCCCCTTCAAAACCTATTCTTCCCCCTCCCTTACAAGGGAGGGGGATAAAGGGGGTAGGTTGCTAAGGAAATATAAAGGGGATAGGGTTAATAAACAATGCGGACTAATGGCGTGGCTCCGGTGGCAGCAGATTGGGGATGGTGTCTGAAATAGGGTAACGCACGTCACACTTGGGACAGTATAAAGAGCCGGTAACTATTTCCTTCTCGTTTTCCTCCTCCACACTAAGCTCAAGCTTCCCCTTACACACCGGACACACCAGAATATCCATTAACTCCCGTTTCATAGCTCAATTATACCACAACCTCCCTTGGTGGAGGGGGTGGAGCAGAACCATCCGGATATTGACAACCAAGCGAGCAAAGACTAGACTCAGTGCCAATGTGCCAAATAGATGATAAATTTATATATTCAACTTAAAAGGAAAGGAGGTGATTTCCGTGGAGAAACCTTGGGCGAAACCTTTCAAAGACCGTGAGGAGGCGAGGGCTGCCCTTAATCCCATGGGGCTGATGGGTCATATTTGCTCCTGGCTTGGTATTGTATTTGCTGTCCTGGGTGTTATTAGTGGGGCTATGAACATCGCTATTGGCTTGGCGGCGATACACTGGTTAGTGCTAGCTATTGTTGCTTTTGTGGCTGGCATGCCGATGTGGCTTACCTGGGCGGTGGCTCTGCATTTACTTGGCGTAGAAGGTAAAAGTAAAAAGGAGGGCTAAATCTTTAACCGGTGGTAGTAAGGGATGTGATTTTCCTCTCTAATCCATTGACAAAAAGGTTATAGTGTAAACATCAAAGCTAGGAGGGAATAACTATGGTATTTGGATTTTCACCAGTTACTGGTCTGGTGGCGGCCATCATTGCCATTGTTTTTGGCATTATTATACTGGTCAAGCCCCGGATACTGGCCTACATGATTGGCGCCTATCTCATCATCATCGGTGTTATCTTTTTTATACACCGGTACTTTTTATAGCTACCAATCATAGTTACCAGAACCAGAGGAGGGTTGGTCTTAATCTAGAGGCAAATGAAAAGGCACGGATTCAATTACCGTGCCTTTTGTTTTCTTGTAGTAGGGATTGGGTTCCAGCTCTAGTGCGTGCTCTAAATTTAACTACGTAATCTCAGTTATCGCCTTGATTAAGTCCTCCTCATCTGGCATCCAGGCTTTCTCCAGAGTTGGGCTGAAGGGGATAGGTGTATCTGGGGCGCAGACCCTTTTTATTGGGGCATCAAGAAGGTCAAAGGCTTCCTCAGCGACTATGGCTGCGATTTCGGATGACGCACTTTCAGTCTTAGGCTCTTCGTCCATAATCACCAGCCTGCCCGTCTTTTTGACCGAGCCAATGATAGTCTGCTTATCAATGGGCGCCAAGCTTCGAGGGTCAACGACCTCGACACTTATGCCCTTTTCCTTGAGCTTATCGGCGGCAGCCAGGGCTCGGTGAAGCATAAGCCCTATGGCGACAACGGTAACATCGTTACCTTCTCTCTTGATATCTGCCTTCCCGATGGGTATAGTGTACTCCTTTTCCGGCACCTCACCGGTTAGGCGGTCAAATATCAGCTTGATGTGGTAAAGAACCTGTACCGGATTATCTTCCCTGATAGCTGATTTAATCAGCCCCTTGGCGTCATAGGGAGTGGCCGGGGCTACAATCTTAAGCCCGGGGATGGTCATCATGAGTCCGTAAGGACAGGTAGAGTGCTCTCCAGCCGCCGACACACCGGCACCACTATAGCTCATAATGGTCGCTGGGAATTTTGTCTTGGCGCCGGTCATGTATCTCGTTTTGGTTAGCACGTTCCTTATGTCAGACATGCACACCGCCAAAAACTCACTGAACATTATGTGTACGATTGGCCTCATCCCCATTGCTGCCGCACCAGCGGCAGCGCCAATCATTGCCGTCTCCGAGATTGCTGTGTCCCGAACTCTTTCCCCGCCATACTTTTCAAATAAACCCTTGAACTCACCAAGAGGGGCACCCCATTGTCTTATATCCTCGCCCATAAGAAATACCGTTGGGTCTCTCGCCATTTCTTCATCAACGGCTTCAGTTATCGCCTGAAGATAGGTTATCTCTCTCATTTTTTACCTCCTTGAGCAAAGACATCGGTCAGAACTTCCTCAGGGTCAGGAAATGGGCTTTCTAGGGCAAACTTTACCGCTTTATCCATTTCCGCTTTCACTTCCTGATGAATTTTATCGGCTTCCTTATCGGTTAATACCTTCATTTCAATCAGTTTCTTTCTGAATCTGGGAATGGGGTCTCTCTTCATACACTCGTCCTTCTCCTCTTGGCTTCGGTAGAGGTGGGCATCTCCCTGAAAGTGACCAAAACGCCGACAGGTCCTGCCCTCGATGAAGGTCGGACCATCACCCCTTCTGGCTCGGGCAACTGCCTCAGCCGCCACCTCATATACTGCCATCACATCGTTGCCATCAACAGATACGCCCGGGACGTTAAAGGCGGCGGCTCTATCGGTGAGTTTAGTCAGGTTAGTAACGTCGTAAATATTGGTCGACTCAGCCCAAATATTGTTTTCACAGTAGCAGATTAAAGGGAGTTTCCAGGCTGAAGCCATGTTCATGCCTTCGTGAAATCTTCCTGTATTCAGTGTACCGTCGCCAATAAAGCCGACAACAACCTGGTCGGTACCCTTCAATTTAGCTGCCAGGGCAGCTCCGCCGGCTAGTGTTAGCGCCGTACCTTGAATCCCCTCGGCAACCAGAACCCCAATATCCAGGTCGCTGAGGTGCTGGGAGCCGGCTTTGCCCTTATTGACGCCGGTCTTCTTGCCGTATAGTTCAGCCACCATCGGCGCCAGCGAATACTGATTCCCGGCTTTGGCTATGATATGTCCGTGCCCGCGATGATTACTGGTAATAATGTCATCAGGCCTCAGATTGGCACACATACCGGCAGCATTAGCCTCCTGCCCGGCGCTTAGGTGGACAAACCCTGGGATTTCCCCAGCGGCAAAGTCTTCGGCTATCTTCTCTTCAAAAACTCTAATTCGGACCATCGTCCGGTACATATCTATTAGTTTCCCTTTTTCAATCGCCATAGAACTACTCCTTTCATTTATTATTTTCTTCGGCAGCCCGGTTAAACTACCTCCGCCATTAGCTATTCATCTCTTGAAATAGCATAAATCACAAATATTGTCAACAAGTTTTACCCGATTACAGGCCTAATATAAGGAAATGGATAGGTAGTACAGTAAATACAAAAGGCAGGGTTAACTCCGATGGTCAAATTCCTGCCTTGTTACATTTCTTGGTAGCGGGGGCTGGATTCGAACCAGCGACCTGCGGGTTATGAGCCCGCCGAGCTTCCACTGCTCCACCCCGCATGTTATCTGAGTATAACCTTTTGGCGAATGGAGTGTCAAGGCGCTTTAAGTAACCAAGGATTGTAATATGAACCCGGTCTAACCCTCTCCCCGCTTTTTTGCTTTGGGTGGTTTGCCAAAGTCACGCCACCAAGCTTTGAGCCGGGCTATAATCTGTTTTTCATATCCCTGGTCGCTGGGCGTGTAGTAGCGTTTGCCCTCAAGGGAATCGGGCAGGTTTGGCTGCTCAACGAAGTGACCGGGGTAGTCGTGAGCATATTTATAGCCTTGGCCGTAGCCCATCTCTTTCATTAGTGGTGTCACCGGATTGCGCAGGTGTAGCGGCACTGACTCGCTGGAGCCTTGCTTAATTTCCTCCTGAACCTTGGAGTAGGCTTGATACAGGGAGTTGCTTTTGGGGGCGGTAGCTAGATAGACGGCTGCCTCAGCTAGAGCCAGGTTACCCTCAGGCATGCCGATGAAGTGGACGGCTTGCTGAGCGGCCATGGCTATTACCAGTGCCTGGGGATCAGCCATACCTACGTCCTCTGAGGCAAAGCGGACCAGCCGACGGGCAATATAGAGGGGGTCTTCCCCGGCCTCTATCATCCTTGCCAGCCAGTATAAAGAGGCATCCGGGTCTGAGCCTCGCATTGACTTGTGGAGGGCGGAGATAAGGTCATAGTGTAGCTCTCCTGCCTTATCGTAGCGCAGCGCCCGGTGCTGAACGGCGTCTTCAATAGTCGGTAGCGTAATATAGCGCTTTCCACTGGCACCAGGCGGCGTGGTCAAGGCTGCCATTTCCAGGGCATTAAGGGTAACCCGAGCGTCATTATTTGACATAGTGATAAGGTGATTCAGGGCATCGGGAGCCAGCTCTACGTTTAGCGCGCCCAGACCCTTAAGTCTATCTTTTAGTGCTCTCAAAACTATGACCTGAATTTCATCATGGGTAAGGGGATTAAGGGTGAGAACCTGGCAGCGGGAGAGGAGGGGAGAGATAACCTCAAAGGAGGGATTTTCCGTAGTCGCCCCAATAAGGGTGATAGTGCCATCCTCGACAAAGGGTAGAATGGCATCCTGCTGAGCTTTGTTGAAACGGTGAATCTCGTCTATGAACAGGATGGTTCGCTGCAGGTGCATCTTACGGCGTTCCTTGGCTTCTTCTATTATCCGGCGCAGGTCAGCCACACCAGCACTAACCGCGCTTATCGGGCGGAAGTGTGAGTTAGTGGTATTGGCGATAATGTAAGCCAGGGTAGTTTTACCGCTGCCTGGCGGACCCCACAGGATGATTGATGGTAGCTGATCGGCTTCAATAGCCTTCCTCAGCACATGCCCCTTGCCGATAAGGTGCTCCTGCCCGACAAAAGCATCGAAGGTGGCCGGTCTCATCCTGGTGGCCAGTGGCGCCTCTTGACTTCTTAGTTCTTCAGATTTTTGTTCAAACATATCCATAATGCACCTGTCTTAGGTCTAAAATAAGTCCTTTATTTTCTTATAAGTATCATCTGAGCGTCTGGCTATCTTACCGACGACTATTAAATTATCCTTGTCAAAAACGGCATAGACTATTCGCCAGTCGCCGACTCGTATTCTATATATAGGTCCTCTTAATTTTTTAACTCCAGAGGCTCTGGGGTTATCCCCAAGCTCTTGTATAGCAGCTACTATTGGCTCTAGTTCTGCTACCGAAAGTTTATCTAGCTGGCACTGCGCTTGAGATGTTAGCTCAAGCCGATACATGCGCCTTCCTCTGGCGCAAATATTTCTGTAACTCTATTGCTGATTCAGGGTGAGCCTGATATTTAATCAACTCCTCTTCCATGTCTTGAATATCTTCAATATCCTCACTATATATGGCATCAATGGCTTGCCTGATTAGCTCAGCAATTGAGGTATTTGCCTCAAAGGCTAACTTTCTGAGCCCTTCGTGGGTCTGCTCTGGCAGATAAATCATAGTCCTTTTCATCAATTGCTCCTTCATCAGTGGTAGCTGGATATATTATAGCATATATATGCCATTATGTCTAGGATGACAACTTTTAATCTGTTCCCGCCAGTGGCGCCTCTTGACTTCTTAGTTCCTCAGACTTTTGCTCAAACATATCCGCTGTCATCCTCACCCCCTTAGTCCCCCTCTCCTTCAAAGGAGAGGGGGAAGGATTGGTAAGAGGGGCTTCGCCCCTCTAAAACTCCCTCTCGCCCTCTTTAGGGTCAGAATAATCTTCTTGCTTTGTACTCATTTGCTGGTGGCGGAAGATGGCAAAGGCGGTGAAACTCCTCTCATTTCCAGATGTCTGCTCTTTCTTCCCATCGCCCCTTGACCCTCTTAAAATACTCTATTCGGTCTTTTGTCTTTTGAATTTCGCGGGGATAATATTCAAATAGAACATCGCATAATTCTAGCATCCATTCTCTTCTTGAGTATCCATCTCGTACTATAATATTGTTTGCATTAGCAATTTGTACCTGCCCCCATCCTAATGCGCCGATAGTCAAGCAATCCCACGATAAGAATTCAATCGGCACAAAATGAACTTTCTGAACTTGGAGATGGATACCTGAAGGAACGTTATAAGCTATCATTAGCATCACATAGTAGTTCTTGTCATCTTCATAAAATCGTGCTAATCTTTCAACAGAGGTTAGATTTGGCATATTGAATTTAGTATCTAACCTGTGAGTCTTTACATCTACTAAATAGTACAAATCCTTTTTGTCTGTAAAAGCTAAGTCAGCCATCGCTCGTCTAGCGAAACTGGCTGAGTATTTTTTACAGAGACTCCCAATGATGCTCTCAAAGTGCTCTTCTAGGATATGCTGAAGTGCATCTCCGGCTGCCCTTGGACTAGAAATAGTACTTGCACTCAAAAAGTCAGGATATTCGTTAAGAAAAGTTATGATTCTGTTCTCAATTTCCTTATACATATCGGTATAGAAAATCTGACTTTTCATTTATTTTTCTCCTTCGCTATTGAAAACTAGCGGTAGCTGATCAGCATTAATTTTCGTGGCATTATTTTGCCTCATATCACTCAAAGCATTTCGTTCCCAAAAAACGCCGTCATAATAGCCTTGAATTGAAGAATCTTCATCTGCCATATGTAATCGCTTCTCTGCATAAAGGCAATATTCTTCATCTACTTCCACAACTACGTAATTCCTCCCCAGTTTTTTTGCGACTACTCCAGTTGTTCCAACACCCGCAAAGGGATCAAAGATGATACTCCCTCTTTCAGAACTTGCCAAGATAATTTTTGCTAGAAGTTTCTCCGGTTTTTGCGTTGGATGAGGAGTGTTTTCTGGCATTGACCAGAATGGAATTGTGATGTCAGTCCAAATATTCGAGGGGTACGTCAGTCTGAATTTTCCGTCCTTTTCTTCCATCCAGTCTTTTGGTCTCCCTTCTTCACGATAAGGAGCAATTACTCTTCTCTTCAATTTCACTACTTCTGCGTTAAAATAGAAGCTATTTGATGCTGTACAAAACCATATATCTTCAGAATTGTTTTTCCAGCCCTTTTTTGCTCCTCGTCCTTTTTCTCTTTCAAAAGTTATTCGGTTTCTGACAATAAAGTATTTTTCACAGAGTAGATGAATTGCGGAAGAAGATCGCCAGTCACCACAAATATATATTGACGCTGTAGGTTTCAACAATCTTATAGTCTTTTGTAACCATGAGTCCATCCATTCCACATATTGATTTATTGGCATTTGTTTGAAAGAACTAGAATTGAAATTCTTTGTTAAATTATATGGCGGGTCAATAAAAAGGAGGTCTATAAATTTTGTGGGTAGGAAACCCACCGCTTCAAAAATGTCCTGATTAATAACCTTATTCAATATCTGTTCGACCGAGACAGGGCTGTTTATCTTTAATAGTTTATGACGATAGATTTCCTTCTCTTTATCGGATAGCGTTATGATTCGATTACGTGGCGCTTTTGTCATTCCTTATCCTCATCTATAGACGAATTAGGTGTTCGCTTAACCCCCGCTGCTTCCATTATTTATACCTCTTCACCTCAAACCTATAGAGGTTTATTGGCTCGTCGGGGGCTATGCCTGCTTTCTGGCGGCAGATATCAATCTGATAGTCCACACTGTCTACTCCCTCAAGGTCAGGCAGGAGTAGACCCTTGCGCACCCCTGACTCTACGATAACCCCATATTTCTTGGGGTCTAGCTGGTCCTGGCTGTCTATGGGTTCAGGTTCGGTCAGGACATCCACACTATAGTCAAGGTCGTCAAGCTCATCAGGGGTGATGGGTGGGAAGCGGGGGTCTTGGGTCGCCGAGCTGATGGCGTTGACCATAGTCTCCTCAGCTATATTATCCTGGGTGGGTTCAAAGGTGCCGATGCAGCCTCTTAATTGCCCCAGCTTATGGATGGAGACGAAGACCCCAGCCTTCTGTTTCATCTCGGGGGTGAGCTCTTTGGGCTGGGGGGTCTTACCCTCCTTAACAAAAGCCTCCACGGTGCGCTGGGCTAATCTTGCCAGTGGCGACATTCCCATTATTATTACCCCGGCGTAGCCGACTACACTGGAATAGTCGCCGGTGGTATCACCGCTGGTCTGGTATCTAACCAGCTCTGCCCTCTTGGCTCCTAGTTCCTTAGCCGCCGAGATAAGACTGACCGCCGGGGCATAGCCACACATTGATATTCTTAATTCATCCACCCGTTTGAGCAGTTCATCCTCATTTAAGTCCAAGATGGCTTCTATAGCCTGGGTGTCCTTCCACTGAGCCGATTCCTGCGGCTCGTAGTGGGTCATATCGCTGGAGGCGATGATTGCCACCTGTCTATTTAAGTCCTTAATGGCAGTAGCCAGCTCCTTGCCGATTTCCTTATAGGTAGCACCGGTAGAGAAGGAGAGTATGATGGGGACGAGCTTGAAGTCTGTCTTGAAATATTGCAGGAATGGGAGCTGAACCTCAATGGAGTGTTCGTATTGATGTGCCACAGAGTCCTCTTCCAGGTAATTAGAGGTAGCTAAAATCTGCTTGGCCAGTTCTGAGTCAATCTCTACCTCCCCCAGGGGTGTTTTCCATACCCCCTCGGTCATGATACTAAGCGGTCTCCCCATCCCGGTGTGGTTGGGACCGATAATGATGAAGGTGTCCTTAAATTTGATTCTGGATATGGTAGCCCCGGCTACCGGTCCCGAGAAGATATACCCGGCATGAGGTGAAATCAGACCGATTACCTCCTCCTTTTCTGCCTGGTCATCGACCATCCCTTTAATCATTTCTTTGAGCTGGGAAGGTGAGTCAGGATAGAATTGCCCGGCTACCACCGGCTGCCTAATCATCTTTCCGCCTCCTTTGCCCCGGATGTCCTGAAATTAAGCTCAGCCCCGCAGAACTGGCACTTTGAATCTTTCAGACCTATCACCTTGGTCTGGTAACCGAGCCTTTCTACGATAAGGTTACCACAGGAGTAGCAGAAGGTATTCTCGGTCTTATGTCCCGGGACATTACCGGCATAGACAAACCTAAGCCCGGCATTATGCCCGATATTATAGGCGCGCTCTATGGTGGAGATGGGGGTTGGGGGCAGGTGCATCAGATGACGATTGGGGTAGAACCGGGTTACATGCCACGGCGTTAGCTCACCCAGCTCATCTCGTATCCAGTTAGCAATACTCTCAAGTTGCTGGTCGTCATCATTCATGGTCGGTACGATGTTGGTAACAACCTCAACATGCATATTCCACTTTTCTTTAGCCCGCTTGGCTACCTCCAGAACCCCCCGCCAGCGTCTTACCTTGGCTAGCTTGCGGTATAGGGTGTCAGTGAAGCCCTTCACATCCACCCGCCAGGCATCCAGATATGGTCCGATAGCATCCAGTGCCTCAGGGGTGAGGTAGCCATTGGTTACATAGACGGTATACAGGTTATTCTCTTTAGCCAGCTTGGCTGAGTCAAGGGTATATTCAAACCAGACGCTGGGTTCGTTGTATGTCCAGGCAATGCCCTGGCAGTGATATTGTTTGGCCAGTTCTACGGCTACCTGAGGTTGGACTTCCCTGGAGCCCCGCCACGGCTGGTCAATCTCGGGACAGGAAATTTCCCAGTTCTGGCAATCCTGACAATGAAAGTTGCAACCCCAGCCGCCCAGGGAGAAGGCTGAACTGGTGGGGAAGAAATGGAACAGGGGCTTCTTTTCAATCGGGTCAACAGCTACCGATGATGCCTTGGCGTAGTTCCGGTTATAGAGCATACCGTCCCTGTTCTGGTACATGCGGCAAATGCCAAACTTGTCCGGGCTTATAGTGCAGCGCCACTGGCAGATGTTACACCGCACCCTGGAGTTGGGCAGCTTCTCATAGAGCATTGCCTCATGCATTGTTTCTGCCATTTGTACCATAATCTAATTATATCACTCAGCTATCGTCAATTATAGTCTGGGTTTATATCACCCTCACCCCCTTAATCCCCCTCTCCCTCGAGGGAGAGGGGGAGGATAATAAAAAGAGGGGCTTGCGCCCCTCTTAAACACCCCCGATTACTACTTCAGACTAAACAGGGGGCAGCTTGAGCTGCCCCCATAATGTTGACTACGGCTGGAAACCTATCCTCTGCTGAACATCAGGGTCTAACGCTGCCAAGGCATCTTTTTCTCCACCTCTAAGTGGCAAACCTGCTTTAAGTTTCAGGTATGCGATTAACTGAATCCTAACTGCACTACGAGGCAGGACTTGCTCACCAGCGAGCACAAGACCTTGCCATTGAGTCATATCCCGACGCCAGTTACCGTTGTCAGGATGAGTCAGAGCAGTTTTCACAGCGTCTTTCCAGTCAGTACCACGCTCCCGCATGGCAAATCCTACAAACTCGCCTATTGAGGAAAGCACCCCAGAGTTCCAGTGAAGATATTCGTGGCGGTGCTGGGCAATGTTCATCTCGCCACTTGCCACCTTACCCCACTCAGGAAATTGTTCAGCGATGAACTCCCAGGCATCAACGAGGAACTCGACATACTCATCTTCATTCCCTTCCTCGTTATCTAATTTGTTCTCTCCTTTAAGCTCCTGCTCAACCAAACCTCCCTTGTAAGCTCCTTTAATCATGGGGTCAGTGGCTTGATAAACTCCAGCCAGCGTAAACATGTCTTTCGGACTCTTAGCCACAGAAACTAATTCTAGATTTACCCGATTTTTAAATACGGATACTCTCTCAACCACTTCTTGCACCACACGGTTGGTGACATCCCTGTAGTCGAAGAGTATATTTAAGCTTTTCGTGGGAGGCTTTGCTGTTCTGTTCAGGTCAGAGAACAGTTGCTGGTTCGCCCTAAGGTCTATGTATGGGAAAAGTACAACAGCAATGCTGTCGCTACGTAGTTCAGGCTCTACCTCGATAGCTTTTTCTATTGCTCCGAGGCGGTGTTGGCCATCTACGATTACGAGCGGATCTTGCTGGTCAAGTGTTAGCATTCCCAACATCCATCCTGGGTTCCCGGGAGGAGCGTTTGGGTCGGCAGGCTCCCAGTTAGTGGGTTCGGTAGTCTCATTTTTGCCATAGGTGCAAGTAATGGCACTAAAGCGATAGTCGTTTTGATTGCGCACAATGTAGTCTGCAATTTCCGCAAATCGCGCAGGAGTTGCACGACGGTTCTCGCGGATTCTAGGATCCAACTCTGGGTTTGGATCGGTGCCAACAATGTATCTCGGGACTTCAGCTAGGGTCAGCGTAATTATGTAAAAATCTACGCCACCCAGGTGTCCCTTGAGAGCTGGTACCCTCATTATCTTCTTAGCAGATTCAGCGAATTTACGGAGTGCCTCTATTGAATTGTCACTTGTAGTCATTTTTAGCTCCTTTCTAAACATCTTTTTCACTATTTTCTATCACGGCACAAAAATGCTAGGTCATAGATTACCACCTCCTTCAAATGGTGATTACAGCTTAAATAACCTTTATTAACTGGCGAGGCGCTGGGCTACAATCCCAATGGCCTGCCTAAGCTGAAACTCATTTAACCGAAAGGCCACAACCTTGAGCGCCTGTTCCAAAGATAGAGCTAACAGCTTTTGATGTCTGTAGAACTGTTTGGGTAAAGGTCTCCATCCACCTAGTTCAGGGTCACCAGGAGCTTCACCCGGATGCAAAGGGATGAAGGTAATATTAGCTAAAATCATAACATCCTCTTATTGTTTGTATACTAGTCATATGACCTTTCATCTTTCAATTACATTATATCACGTGGGTATACTAACTGTCAATAGCCCTATGGTCACTTTGCTTGTTACTTTTCAATTAATTTTTCATATTACTGCGCTTTCCTTGCTTGACTGCCTGCCTATCTGCAGGTAGACTGTTTGGGGCGGTGGATGTGGATAGTGAAGGAGAAATTGTATGGTTAAGCTGGGGGACATCACCAATGCCCGGCAAGTTATAGCCGGTCGAGTCCACAGGACGCCGTTGATGTCTTCTGCGACCTTGGGCCAACGGACTAACACCCGCCTTCATTTCAAGGCAGAGGTCTTTCAGAAGACGGGCTCATTCAAGCCTAGAGGGGCTATTAATAAACTATCTCATTTAACCGAGGAAGCAAGAAAAATGGGGGTTATCACTGTATCATCGGGAAACCAGGCACAGGGACTTGCCTATGCCGCCTCTTTATTTGGTACCTCAGCTACAGTGGTCATGCCGCACACAACCCCGGCTAACAAGGTTAATGCCACCAGAGGCTATGGTGCCGAGGTGGTTCTTACTGAGGGGGCGCTACTTCCAACCTGCCTGGAGATACAAGAGGAACGCAACCTAACCCTGGTTCACCCCTTTGACGACCCTTATGTGGTGGCTGGTCAGGGGACGATAGGGCTGGAAATCTTGGACGATTTGCCTGAAGTTGATGTGGTCTTTGTTCCTGTCGGTGGTGGTGGCTTGATTTCAGGAGTCGCCACGGCTATCAAGTTGAAGAAGCCGGCGGTTAAGATTGTGGGGGTGGAGCCTATCGGTGCCTCGGCTATGTGGCAAAGCCTCCAGCGGAAGGCGGTCGTTAATCTAGATAAAATAGACACCATCGCCGAAGGCTTAGCTGCCCCCTTTGTTGGCGAGCTCAATCTGGCTTTAGTCCAAAAGTATGTTGATGAGCTGGTCCTAGTTTCAGATGACGAAATGATACAGGCTATGGGCTTGATTTTGGAACGGTGTAAGGTCTTAACCGAGCCGGCGGGAGCCGCCGGATTTGCCGCTCTCCTGTTCCAAAAAGCTAGCATTCCCAGCGGTTCTGAGGTCGTTTGTGTGCTGAGCGGGGGAAACATTGACCGAAGCCGCTTGGGGCACTTTCTGACAAGGACGAAATAATGAAGGTTATCGGACTTACCGGTGGCATAGGTAGTGGCAAGAGCACGGTGTCTGGGTTTTTGGCGGAACTGGGCGCCGTCATCATAGATGCCGATAAGGTAGGGCATGAAGTCCTTAGTACCAGTTCCCAGGTGCGGCGTGAACTGTTGGCTACCTTTGGTTGGCAGATTATTACCCCCAGTGGCAAGGTCGACCGCAAAAAACTGGCGGAGATAGTATTTAGCAATCCCGAGTCTTTATCAAAGCTAAATCAAATAATGCATCCTCGGATGTATGATATGGTTAAGGCTCAGCTTAAGGAATACCGAAAGCAAGGGGCGGGGGTGGTGGTGCTGGAAGCCCCGCTATTAATTGAAGCTAACTGGACTTCACTGGTTGATGAGGTCTGGGTTACGGTCGCTTCTGAGGCCACGGTGTTACAGCGAGTTAGGGAGAAGTTCGGGCTGTCTGAGTCGGAATGTCTGACCCGCATGCATTATCAACTACCATCAGATGAGCGGGTAAAGCATGCCGATGTTATTATAAATACTGATTGTGACCTTGATGAGTTGAAGGCGAAGGTAAAGAAGCTGTGGCAGGGACTTCACGCCAGCGGAGGGTGATGACCACTAGCCTTTGACACCTATGAGGGCAATTGGTAGAATGTGCTGTTTGCCGAGGTAGAAAAGGAGACCAGGGAAAATGAAGCCACAAATTGATGTCTCAAAATCAGCGCTGTTGCTGCTGCATTGTCAGAATGATATTGCCAAGCCTGAAGGCAAGTTTGCCTTTTCCGGTGTACCTGCCCAGGTGACCAAGCATAATTTATTGGAGAAATGGGCGGCAGTACTTAAGGCAAGTAGAGACGCAGGCATGCGCGTCATCTATATTAATAATGTCCTCAGGTCAGGGTGCCCCGAGCTAGGTGACAAAACTTTTCCCTTAATGATGGGGACAAAGGAGTATGGTGCTTTTGTTAAAGGCACATGGGGGGCGGAAAATCCTGGCGAGATAAAGCCATTACCAGGTGACCTTGTTATTGAGAACTATAATACCAGTGCTTTCTCATATACTAACTTGGACCAGATTCTTCGCGCCAATGGAATAAAGCACCTATTTCTAGCCGGATTAGCTACTACTTTCGTGGTTGATAGTACCGCCCGATACGGAGCCGAGTTAGGCTATGATATTACGATTTTGGAGGATTGCTGTACCTCCTTTACTGATGAGATGCATGATTTTGAAATAGCCAATGTATTACCTCACTTTGGTACTGTTTCTAGGTCAAGCGATGTTATTGCTGCTTTGTCTAAGCAGTGAGATTACGTTTGACACCCCTCTATAGCAATTGGTAAAATGTATTGTTTAACGGAGGTGGGAGAAGATTTACGCTATTATTGAAACTGGCGGTAAGCAATATAAGGTTACCCCTGGTCAGAGTATAGATGTCGAACGCCTGGGTGTAGCTGAGGGCAATACTGTTGACCTGGATAGGGTATTACTTATCGCTGATGGTGATAAGGTAACTGTAGGTACCCCTACTGTTGAAGGAGCCAAGGTAATTGCGACCTCACAGGGGGAGGGCAAGGGTAAAAAGATTATAGTCTTCAAGTATAAGCCTAAGGTACGTTATCGCCGGAAGATGGGACATCGCCAGCTTTATACCAGTCTAACTATAGATAAGATAGTTGAGCCAGGGGCTGTTCCAGCCGAGCCGGTGAAAAAAGTTCGGCGGCGCAAGAAGAAAGAGGTGATTGAAAGTGGCGCATAAAAAGGGGGGCGGTTCCACTCGCTACGGTCGGGATAGTCAAGCCAAGCGGCTTGGAGTGAAGCGATACGCCGGGCAGAGTGTGCAGGCCGGGACTATTTTGGTTCGGCAGCGGGGCACACGTATTCGCCCCGGTAGTAATGTGGGTGTCGGCAGGGATTACACCCTCTATGCCCTTATTGATGGTGTGGTTAAATTCGAGCCTGACAGTAACAACCGGAGGAAGGTTAGCGTTTACGCTAGCTAAATAGTGTGAAAGATAAGATTCATCCTAAATACTATACCGATGCCAAGGTAATTTGTGCTTGTGGCAATACCTTTACCACTGGCTCCACCCAGAAGGTATTGAAGGTTGAGGTGTGCAGTAAGTGCCATCCATTTTTCTCTGGAGAGCGTAGGGTGATAGATACTGCCGGGCAGGTGGAGCGGTTTAAGCGGCGCTACAAGCTGGAAGATTAAGTGGGAGCATTTTAGAGACAGGAGCGGCCTTGGTGAGCGGCTCCTTTTTGTTTATTAAGGGGGTTTGTTGTGGCACAGAGGTTTCATTACGGTGGTCAGGCAGTTATTGAGGGGGTAATGATGCGGGGGCAGAAGGCGGTGGTAACGGCAGTGCGTCAGCCTGACGGTGAAATGGTTATAGATACTCAGCCATTGCCTGGTATCTCTAGTGGTAGGATGAGGAGAACCCCTTTAATCCGGGGCGTCGTTGTCTTGATTGAGGCTATGGTTTTAGGTATTAAGAGCCTACTCTACTCAGCTAACGTGTCTATGGAGAAGGAAGGGGAGAAGATTCCGGGAGGGCTAGCCTGGGGTATGGTCGCCGGTTCACTAGCTTTTGCCGTTGCCTTATTCTTCATCGCCCCCCTTTTTCTTGCCAGATTGCTTGACCCTTATATTCAATCATCCATTATATTCCATTTGATAGAGGGCTTTATCCGACTGGGTTTTTTCATCGCTTACCTTAAGTTAATAACATTAGCCCCTGACATTAGGCGGGTGTTTGCTTATCACGGTGCCGAGCACAGGGCGGTGAATGCCTATGAGGCTGGTGTTCCCCTGGAGGTAGAGGCATCCAGGGGATATAGTACGGCTCACGTGCGTTGTGGCACCAGCTTTATGTTTGCCGTTTTGATTATCGCCATCATCGTTTTTGCTATTATTGGACGACCCTCGGTGTGGGTGATGGTGCTGTCGCGAGTTGTCCTCATCCCGCTTATTGCTGCCCTGGGCTACGAAGTTACCTACTTTGGCGCCAGGCATACTAACAGTAGGCTGGTCAGGGCTCTTCTGGCTCCAGGATTGTGGTTACAGGGGCTGACTACCAGGGAGCCTGATGACAACCAGCTTGAGGTCGCCCTATCGGCGTTAAAAAGGGTGGTGGAAATTGACCACGTTGAGGAGACAGCTCAGGCTTCCTCGGGCTGACTGGTCTCTATATCTTGTCTGGTTAGCTTCTGAAAGAAGCAGGTCTTGTTGCCGGTGTGGCACACCGGACCGGTAGGTTCTCCTATAATCAGAATAGTATCGCTATCGCAGTCCTTCCACACTGAACGTACCTTGATGCGGTGGCCTGAGGTCTCACCCTTGTGCCATAGCTCCTTTCGGCTACGACTATAAAACCAGACTTCGCCGCTGGATAGAGTTCGGCGCAGTGCCTCCTCATTCATATAGGCTAGCATCAGCACCTCGCCGGTGTCAGCATCCTGGGCTATAGCCGGGACGAGCCCCTTTTCATCAAACTTTATATTCTCTATCAACCTTTCCCTCTTTAGGTTTTATTTATTAACCCTATCCCCCTTTATCCCCCTTCCCCTTGATAAGGGGAAGGGGGAATAGGTTATGTAAGAGAGGCTTCGCCTCTCTTTGACTCTCCCTTGAAGCATAGGGAACATAGGTTTTGAAGGGGTTTTGCCCCTACAATCTACCCCTGATAAGTGAACTCTTTCTCAATTTAGCTAGCGGTGACCAGGGCTTGTTTTAGGTTGATGTCCCCGGTATAGAGTGCCTTACCTATTATAGCCCCTTCAACACCGAGCTGCTTTAACATTTTAAGGTGGTTTAGCGAGGAAATGCCACCGGCGGCAATAATTGGCAACCCAATGGCATTGACCAGCTCAAAGATAGCCGCGAAATTAGGCTCGGTCAGGGTGCCATCACGACTAATATCAGTGTAGATAAAACGCTTGACCCCGAGTTGTACCATAGATTGGGCACAGTCTACCGCCTTTAGCTCTGTTTCTTGACGCCAGCCATGGGTGGCAACGTATCCTTCCCTGGCATCAATACTAACAATAATACACTCGCTGAAGTTACGGCATGCCTCTTTAACCATTCCAGGTTCTTCCACGGCGGCTGTACTCAGGATGACACGCTCAATGCCAGCTTTAAGTAATTGCTCTACCGTTTCCAGGCGGCGGATGCCACCACCCAGTTGGGTAGGAACTAATACCGCACTGGCTATTTGGGTGATAATGCCCAGGTTGCCCAGCTCACCCTTAGCCGCACCATCAAGGTCAACAATATGTAACCTTGGGGCTCCCACTGATTGCCACTGTAGGGCTACGTCTACCGGCTCATCAGAGTATACCGTTTCCTGGTTATAGTCACCCTGATAGAGGCGGACGCACTTGCCCTGTCTAAGGTCTATAGCCGGGATTATTTCTATGGTCGTCTTTCTCCTTCTGGCTTATGAATTTTCGACTATCAGTGAGCATTATCATATCACTATTGTTGTAGCGATAACAATATTTCCCTTTAGCCTGTTTCTTGACATGGCTGGGTGAGGTTGTTAGACTATTATTACATTGCCCCAGTCTTTGGCTATTCGGTTGTCCAATATTTTTGGTTAGAGGCTTTCATTGGCGGAACAGGTATCACAGCAGAGTCCGTCGTCAGAACCCTTCACCAGGGGTTTGGTTCAGGTCTTTACCGGCGATGGTAAGGGCAAGACCACAGCCGCCCTGGGGGCAGCCATCCGAGCCTTGGGTCATGGTCTAAGGGTATGTATTGTTTTCTTTATGAAGGGCGATTACCCCTATGGGGAATGCAATATCCTGTCTCAGTTACCTAATGTCAATATAGTCAGGTTTGGCAGTCGGGGGTTCATTGACCCGGCTAATATTAAGCCCGAGGAAAAAGAGCAGGCGAGGCAGGCCCTGGCTGCCGCCCGTGAGGCTGTGTTCAGTGGTAGCTATGACCTGGTGGTGCTGGATGAGGTTAATCTGGCGGTAGCCTGGAATCTGGTCGGATTGGATGAAGTAATCAAGCTTATTACTGATAAGCCACCGAATGTGGAGCTTATCCTCACCGGTCGTAAGGCTGATACCAGGTTAATTCAACTGGCAGACGTAGTCACCGAGATGCTGAAGATTAAGCACCCTTATGATGAAGGGGTGAAGGCGCGGCGGGGGATTGAGTATTAGAAAATACATAAAGGAGGGAATTATGACTGTAACATTGAGTGTAATCAAAGCTGACGTTGGTGGTTATGTAGGGCATTCTGAATCTCATCCCGATGTCCTGGCTAAGGCTGGCGAGTGCCTGGCCAAATCTAAGAAGGAAGGGCTACTGATTGACTATCATGTAACCAAGTGTGGTGATGACCTGCAACTGATTATGACCCATCAGCAGGGCGAGGAGAACGAGAAAATCCATAAGCTAGCCTGGGATACCTTTGTTGATTGTACCGAACTGGCTAAGTCCCTGAAGCTTTACGGCGCCGGGCAGGATTTGCTGTCAGATGCCTTTTCGGGCAATGTTAAGGGGATGGGACCTGGGGTAGCTGAGATGGAGATTGAGGAGCGCAAGTCGGAACCGGTTATTATTTTTATGGCGGACAAGACCTCGGCTGGGGCATGGAATATGCCACTATACAAGATATTTGCCGACCCGTTTAATACCATCGGCCTGGTTATCGCTCCCAATATGCACACCGGTTTTGCCTTTGAAGTGCACGATGTCAAGGAACATAAAAAGATAACCTTGAATGCCCCGGAGGAGATTTACGACTTGCTCATTTTTATTGGGGCACCTTCACGCTATGCGGTAAAATCAGTCTATCAGCGGGAGACTAATGAGATAGCCGCCGTGTCCTCGACCCAGCGTTTATCCCTCATTGCCGGGCGATATGTGGGTAAGGATGACCCGGTGTGTATTGTTCGCTCTCAGGGTCAATTCCCAGCGGTAGGAGAGGTTCTGGAGCCATTCACCTTGCCTTTACTGGTGGAGGGGTGGATGCGGGGCTCGCATCACGGTCCTCTGATGCCGGTAGCTGTTGAAGATAGCACCCCGAGCCGCTTTGATGGCCCACCCCGGGTCACTTCTCTTGGTTTTCAGCTCTCTGGTGGCAAGCTGGTGGGACCTCGTGATATGTTTAGCGATAAGTCGTTTGATAACGCTCGCCAGCAAGCCAATGATATCGCTGATTTTCTGCGTCGTCACGGTCCTTTTGAGCCACACCGCCTGCCCCTGGAGGAGATGGAATACACCACCATGCCTCAAGTGGCGAAAAAGTTAGAGGTAAGGTTTGTTGACCTTGATTAAGTAGATGGTGAGGGCTATCATTAAGAAAATGCCTCTGAATTTAAAAAATATTTAACTGGAGGTAAGACAAATGGCGATCTATGTTATGCTGACTACTTTAACTGAGGGGGGAAGGAAGACCATAAAACAAAATCCGCAGAGAATCAAAGAGGTGAATAAAGAGGTCGAGGCTATGGGGGTCAAGATAGTAGCCCAGTATTCCCTTCTGGGTCCGTATGACTTTGTCAACATCTTGGAAGCCCCGGACAACACCACCATAGCCAAGGTGGCTATGGAGCTGGGCTCAAGAGGTACGCTGCAGACTGTGACTATGGCGGCCATGACCCTTGACGAGTTTATTGCTAGTATCTGAGATAACTGCTCATTCTGGAGTCCCATTGGGTTACAAGCTGCTCCTGGCGACAAATAATGAAGCTAAGGTACGTGAGTATCGGAGTTTACTCCAGAAGCTTCCAGTTGAGCTAGTTACCTTAGCTGAATTGGGCATGACCGTTATTGTTAATGAGGTAGGCGAGAGCCTGGAGGAGAATGCTAGATTGAAAGCCACGGTCTTAGCCGCCAGGAGTCAGTTATTAGCTCTGGCTGATGATTCCGGGCTGGAGGTTGATGCTTTGGGGGGTGAGCCCAGTCGGCTATCAGCTCGCTATGCTGGGGAAAAGGCTTCAGATAGGGATAGGATTAGTTATTTACTGGCAAAGCTCAAGGGAGTGCCCTGGTCGAAGCGCTCCGCCCGTTTCAGGTGTGTTATTGCTGTAGCTACCCCCGATGGTAAGGTAGAGTTTTGCTCCGGCGAGTGTCGTGGCGTTATAACCTTTGAGCCCACCGGGGAGCAGGGCTTTGGCTATGACCCCATCTTCTACCTCCCTGAGTTAGGTAAGACAATGGCTGAACTACCTCTGGAAATCAAAAACCAGGTTAGCCACCGAGGGCAGGCAGCCAGGAAAGTACGCCGGGTACTGAAGAGGTTGAGCGGCAGTAACTCACTATAAGGTGAGAAATGGATGAAAAGAATACTAATGATTTCAACTCACGGGTATTTTGAGAGCAAACCCTCTTTTGGTCTCCCTGATACTGGGGGACAGGTAGTCTTTGTCATCGAACTGTCACAGGCACTGGCAAAATTTGGTTATGAAGTAGATATTTTAACCAGGAGGTTTGAAGATTTTCCCCAAATTGAGAAGGTCAGCGATGAGGTAAGAATTATTAGGGTCCCTTGTGGCGGCCGGGATTTTATTCCCAAGGAATATCTGGTGAAATACTTGGTTGAGTTAGTTGATGGCTTCGTTGAATATTGTAGGCATAATGGTCTGGAATATGAGTTCATAGACTCTCACTACTGGGATGCTGGTTTTGTCGGGGTCAAACTTGCCCCGATATTCGGTGTTCCTCATATGTTTACTCCCCATTCCTTAGGAATCTGGAAGAAAATGCAAATGCAACAAACTTCAGTTGATACGGGGGTGGGATTGAATAATGAGGAAGAGATGGAAAGGCAGCATAATTTCCGACAGAGGATTGAAACTGAAAAGACGATAATGAGTAGCGCCAACAAAGTCATAGCTACCACCCCTGAGCAAAGGGACATCATCCGTGAAAAGTATGGGATATCGGAGAGGAAAATTGCCCTCACTACCCCGGGTTTCTACCCTGATAAATTTCGGAGAATGGACAAGGACGCCCTAAACAAGGCGATTGACAAATATAAGCTGCCGCCAAGGTTTGTCTTGGTGGTGGGCAGGATAACTGACTATAAAGGGTACGACCTTTTGATAAAGGCGATGGCACGTGTGGTTAAAGAAATACCTGATATCAAACTTCTTCTCAGAATTGGTTCTGACCGACTTACTGAAGAGGAAATACAGAAGAAAGAAGAACTATTACAGCTAGCAGAAAACCTTGACCTGGTCGATAACATCTTGTTTTACAATTATGTTGAGGACTTAGAAGTTTTCTATAATGCGGCTGAGGTGTTTGTCCTGCCATCCACATATGAGCCTTTTGGCATGGTGGCTATTGAAAGTATGGCTTGTGGTACCCCGGCGATCGTAACCACCAAGGGAGGATTGAAGTCTTTCTTGAAGGATGGTCAGGATGCATTACTCGTCGACCCGCTTGATACCCGGGCACTGGCCGAAGCAATACTCAAGTTGCTAAAAGATAGAACCCTGTATAATAAGCTCTCTGGCAATGGCTATGAAAAAGTACATTCCATGTTTACCTGGCCGATGATTGCCGACAGGACTCTAAAAATAGTTAAGCAATTGTAGAGTGAGAATGAGAGACGCATCTACCTTGGACAAGAAGCTGATATGTGTCGACCTGGATGGCACCTTTATTGGCGATGATGATGCCATGTATGAACTGCTGGGAATAATAGATAGCCAGGATTTCTTGCTTGTTTTCAGCACGGGAAGGCATCTACGCTCAACGTTGGCATTTATTGATGAAAAAATAATTCGGAAACCGAATGCCTGCGTCTGCCTGGTTGGCACCGAGCTCTATTTTCTTCAAAAAGGAGAACTTACCCTGGATAACGGTTGGAGTCAAATCATATCACAAGATTGGGATAGGGAGAAGATAGTGCGGCTACTGGCTGACATCAAGGAATTGCTCTGGCAGGATGAGGAGTGGCAAACAAGATTTAAAATAAGTTATTTTCTGAGAGAGAATCAAGATGAGGTCTTAAAAGAAATAATTCACCGTTTAGAACAGGCAAAGCTAAAGGCGAGCATTATCTATAGCTGTGGCGAATTTCTGGACTTTCTACCCCTGAAATCCAGCAAGGCTGGAGCTATAAAATATATAATAGACAAATTTAACATCAGGAAACGGGATGTGGTAGTTTGTGGCGATTCGGGAAATGATTTGGATATGTTCAATCTTGGATTCAAGGGTATAATTGTCGGCAATGCCCAGCCTGAATTGAGGAACTTCAACGGCGAAAATGCCTACCACGCTGTTGCCCAATGTAGTGCTGGAATAATCGAAGGGTTAAGGCACTTTGATTTCATTTAAAGGGAAGTTGAAGCTTTCGGGAAAAGTTGCTATTAATAGTACCGGGTAAAACACAACAGGAGACGGGAATTTATCTATGACTGGGCTTTCTGATTCTTTCCAGCGTCCGATAAACTATTTGCGTATCTCGGTAACTGACCGCTGCAATCTACGCTGTATCTACTGCCTGCCTGCCGAGGGAGTGCGGCTGATGTCTCACCGGGACATTCTTACCTATGAGGAAATCTACACCATAGCTCGGGTAGCCGCTGAGCTGGGTATAAATAAGATAAGGCTCACTGGCGGCGAACCACTGGTGAGGTTAGGGCTGACGGAATTGATACAAATGTTAGCCCAAATAGAGGCTATAGATGATATTTCTCTGACCACAAATGGTACCTTGCTTAGTCATTATGCCGCTGAACTGAAGCAAGCCGGCCTCAAGCGAGTTAACATCAGCCTGGATACCCTTAAGTCAGACAAATTTAAGCTGGTTACTCGCAGTAGCCTTAATCTTGGCGATGTACTGGAGGCTATTGAGGCCGCCAGGTCAGTTGGGCTTAATCCGGTCAAGCTTAATATGGTGGTTATGTCGGGCATTAATGATGACGAGCTTCTCGATTTCGCAGCTAAGACTATTGATGAGGAATGGCATGTGCGCTTTATTGAGTTTATGCCTGTTGTCGGGGTGAGCCCCACCGCCTCATATTTTGTCTCAGTCAGTGAGATGAGAAAGCGCCTTAAGCAGTTGGGTGAATTAGAGCCTTGCCTACCCAGTGTCGGTAACGGACCAGCCAAGTATTTCCGTTTTCCTTATGCTAAGGGTACTGTTGGCTTTATCACCCCGATTAGTGAGCACTTCTGCTTTCATTGTAATCGGCTACGGCTTACCGCTGATGGTAAGCTCCGCCCCTGTTTATTAGCTGATGATGAAGTAGACCTGAAGCAGCCCCTGCGTAGCGGTATATCTTCAGCCGGGCTGAAACAGCTGATTGAGGTGGCAGTGGCTAATAAGCCATTGCGTCATCACTTGACCGAGGGCTATATCCCTAAACACCGCCCGTTCTCTCAGGTAGGAGGTTAATTATGGAGGAGCTGACGCATATAGATGAGTCAGGTCAACCTCAGATGGTAGATGTTACGGGTAAGCCTGATACCCAGCGTGAGGCAGTAGCCAAATGCCGGGTCAGGATGAAGGCTTCTACCCTTAAGCGGTTAAAGAGAGGTAAGATGGAGAAGGGGGATGTATTAGCTGTAGCCCGGTTAGCTGGTATTATGGCGGCTAAGCAAACACCGCATATAATCCCTCTGTGCCATCCAGTTCTTATCGGCGATATTAAGGTTGAGTTCGGCTTGGATGAAGAGAATAACACAGTGGAAATTACCACTACGGTGAAGAGCATAGGTAAGACGGGGGTGGAGATGGAGGCGCTTACGGCTACTGCGGTTACTGCCTTGACTATCTATGATATGTGCAAAGCGGTAGACCGCGGCATCCAGATTGAGAGCATTCGGCTAATCAGAAAAAGTGGTGGCAAAAGCGGGACAATAGACCTTGAGTAGAATTAATTATTAGTGTATACTAAGCCACCACAAGAGTATACTTTGGGGGGTGTATTATGAGGTTAACATGTCTTCAGGAGAATCTAAATCGGGGTCTTAGTGTGGTGGGGAGGGCGGTAGCTACAAGAACAACCCTGCCGATAACTAATAATGTCCTCTTAGCCGCCGACCAGTCTCGGCTTAAGCTGGCGGCTACCAATCTGGAAATGGCTATCACCTGCTGGATTGGTGCCAAGGTAGGGGAAGAAGGGGCGATTACTGTCCCGGCTCGACTTCTCACCGAATTTATTAACTCCTTGCCCAATGATAAGGTTGATATTAACCTGCCGTCACAGACCAAGACCCTGGAGCTAAAGTGTGCCCGATTTGAGGCACGAATCAGCGGAGTTGATGCCAAAGATTTCCCGCCGATACCTAAGATTGAGGAGGGTATTGCCACCAAGGTTGAGGTAGAAGCCCTTCGTCAGGGAATTACCCAGGTTGTCTTTGCTGCTGCCACTGAGGAGTCTCGCCCGGTACTTACCGGTGTTGATGCCGAATTTGACGGTGATTTACTGACTCTGGCGGCGGCTGATGGCTTTAGGTTAGCAGTATATAAATTACCGCTGGCTACCCCGGTTGACCAGAAGACCAGGGTCATTATTCCAGCCCGTACCCTGGCTGAGCTAAATCGGCTTATGACTGACCAGGAGGAAGCAGTTGAGATAACGGTAAATCCCAATAAGAGCCAGGCTCTGTTTCGGCTCAAGGATATCGAGCTGGTATCTCAGCTGGTTCAGGGTACCTTCCCCGATTATGCTCAGCTCATCCCCCAGAGCTACAATACGCGGGTGGTAGTTGATGTGGCTGCCTTCTTGAGGGCAGCCAAGACAGCCGCTATCTTTGCCCGTGATGGCAGTGGCATTGTCCGTTTGGTGATAACACCCGGTGAAGAGCTGACCCCGGGCAAGATAACCATCGCTGCCCGCTCCGAGGAAATAGGCGATGACGTCGGTGAGATTGATGCCGTTGTTGAGGGTGAAGAAGCCAAGATTGCCTTCAATGGTAAGTATCTAATTGATGTCCTGGGTGTGCTTCACGAGTCACAGGTGGCACTGGAGACTACCAATCCGTCAAGCCCCGGGGTTATCCGCCCGGTAGGGGTGGATAACTACATCCACGTCGTCATGCCCATGTTTGTCCAGTGGTAAATTAGCCACGTGGTGAGGGGTGCTTGATAGCTCACTCCTGGATGGGGCTATTGAGGTTGACATAATAATGCTCCACCGAATGGTTACCCTTGAAGTAGACGGCTTAAAGATTTCAGGACGGCTTTATCTACCTGGTGAGGGTGACCAGACTCCGTACCCTGCTGTTTGCGTTTGTCACGGTATTCCGGCTCAGAAGCCTGACCCTAATGATAGAGGCTATCCCCTGCTGGCGGAACGGATTTGCCGTGAGGGCTTGGCAGTATTGATTTTTAACTTCAGAGGGACCGGGGCTAGTGATGGTAATCTTGATATTTTGGGCTGGACTAGAGACCTGAAAGCGGTCATTGATTATTTATCGGCTTTGCCTGAGGTGGATAGGTCTCACCTGTCGTTACTGGGCTTTAGTGGTGGGGCTGCCGTCTCGGTGTATGTGGCGGCACAAGATAAAAGGGTATCATCTATTGTAACCTGTGCCTGCCCGGCCGAATTTACCTTCCTTACTGAGGTTGACGAACCGCAGTCTGTTATCAACCACTTTCGCGACATTGGTGCCATCAGGGATAAGGATTTTCCTTCTTCTGTGGCAGACTGGCTTGGTGGCTTCAAGCTGGTTAGCCCGATTAAACATGTAGCTGAGATTGCACCTAGGCCTTTATTGCTGGTGCATGGCAGTAAAGATGAGTTAGTGGATGTGAGCCATGCCCATAAGCTATATGCTGGGGCGGGGGAGCCTAAGCAGATAATCGTAATTGATGGCGCTGGACACAGGCTGAGGCAGAATGATAAGGCGATGTCCATTGTTATCAACTGGCTGAAATCTCAGTTACTGTAAATTGACCTATAGATATAAAATGATTTATAATTTAATTAGGTAGGATTAATCGGGGGTGAATTCAAGCCCGGGAAAAGTTTAATTCCTCTGGGGACCAATTGAGAGGCAGATAAAGTTGCACGAGTCTTGCGGCGTTTGTGGCGTTTATGCTCCGAATGAGGATGTAGCTCGACTTACTTTTTTTGCATTATTTGCTCTTCAGCATCGTGGTCAAGAGAGTGCTGGTATTGCGACCACTGATGGTCAAAGGCTCCAGGTTTACGCCAAGATGGGGCTGGTATCCCAGGTGTTTAGCGAGGATTCGTTAAGTCAGCTCACCGGGGATATGGCCATCGGTCATAACCGCTACTCCACTAGAGGTTCCAGCCGGGCAACTAATGTCCAGCCTATAGTAGTCGGCAAAGGCTCAAATACTATTGCCATAGCCCATAATGGGAATATCATTAATGCTGAGCACCTTTATGCCGAACTCTGTGACCAGGGCTATACTTTCAAGACCTCCACCGATACCGAGGTTATTGCTAACCTCATTCTCTCTTCCCCTGAGAAAGAGCAGGTAGACAAGATAAGGTATGCCATGCATCGCCTCCAGGGGGCATATTCTCTAGTAATTCTGACTAATCACGCTTTGTTTGCCGTTCGTGACCCCCTTGGTGTCCGCCCATTATGTCTGGGGACTGTTGACAACGGTTGGGTTATAGCTTCCGAAAGCTGTGCCCTTGACCATATTGGAGCCAGCTTTGTCAGGGAGGTTGAGCCGGGTGAGATAGTTTCTATTAATGAGAATGGTGTTAAGAGCTCTCGGGAAGAGGGAGGCAGAAGGGCGCTGTGTATTTTTGAGTATATCTACTTCGCTCGCCCCGATAGTGTGATTAATGGGCGGCTCCTTTACCCAGCACGACAGGCTATGGGAGCCGGTTTGGCTGAGGAGCATCCAGTAGAGGCTGATTTGGTTATGGGCGTGCCTGATTCGGCTACGGCGGCTGGTGTTGGTTATGCCTTCAGGTCAGGTATACCTTTGGGCGAGGGACTAATTAAGAACCGCTATGTAGGGCGTACCTTTATTGAGCCTGACCAGCGAATCAGGGACCTCGGGGTTAAGCTAAAATTTAATCCCCTGCCCCAGATGCTGGATGGCAAGCGGGTGGTGGTAATTGATGATAGCATCGTTCGGGGAACCACTACTCCTCAAGTAGTGAGGTTGCTGAGGAAGACGGGGGCTAAAGAGGTACATATGCGTATCTGTGCTCCACCCATCCGCTATCCCTGTTTCTTTGGCGTGGATATGGCTACCCGCCGCGAGCTAATTGCCGCTCACAAGACTGTAGACGAGGTCAGGGACTTTATTGAGGCTGATTCATTGGGCCATCTGAGTATTGATGGATTGATTAAAGCGGTGGCTCTGCCTAAAGATATGTTTTGTATGGCTTGTTTCACCGGTGACTACCCCATACCGGTTCAGCTTGAGATGGACAAGCTGGCGCTGGAGGAGATGCCGGCTGGTCAGCAAATCCCCCTTGACATAAAGTAGCGCTAAGTTAAAATACTCAGTCATTTATTAATCATCATTTGTCAATGCCCCAGTGGTCAATTTTCTGTATTCTTTTTAACCCTATCCCCTTTATCCCCTTCCCCTTATCAAGGGGAAGGGGAAGATAATTTATTTAGAGGGGCTAGGCCCCTCTAAAACTCCCTTGATTACTCCTCAAGAAGAGTCAAAGAGAGGCGAAGCCTCTCTTACATAATTATATCCCCCTCTCCTTTGAAGGAGAGGGGGATAAAGGGGGTGAGGTTGATAAACAGTTTCATAATTTGCAGTTGAAACTGTTTATTTGATAATCTAAGGGGGGAAGAAGTGATAGCAAAGCAAGAGAAAAAGATTACAAATGCTTTTGATGCTGAACCTTTAAAATAGCAATTGTTAGTCTGCTTGGGAGGTAAAGCCAATTACAAAGTCCTATGCTGCGGCTGGCGTTAATATTGATGTGGCGGCTAAAGCCAAAGAGCTGATTGGCAAGCATGCCCGGTCTACCCTCCGTCCCGAGGTATTGAGTGGCGTTGGCTTCTTTGGCGGGCTTTTTGAGTTTAAAGGGTTTAAGCAGCCGGTTCTGGTATCCAGCGTTGATGGCGTCGGCACCAAGCTGAAGATTGCTTCGGCTTTAGCCCAACACAATACCATTGGTATTGATATCGTTAATCACTGTGTTAATGACATACTTACCTGCGGCGCTGAGCCGCTCTTTTTTTTGGACTACATTGCTATGGGCAGGCTGGTGCCCGAACAGGTGGAGGCTATTGCTCAGGGTTTAGCCAGTGCTTGCCGCCAGGTTGGCTGTGCTCTTATTGGTGGTGAAATGGCCGAGATGCCGGGACTATATGCCGGGGAGGATTATGACCTGGTAGGTTTCGTCATTGGCGTCGTGGAGAAGAAGAAGATTATCATGGGGAAGACGATTGTGGTCGGTGATGCCATTATCGGCTTACCCTCAAGCGGACTTCATACCAACGGTTATTCTCTAGCGCGCAAGATTTTTGGTGAAACTAAGCAGGCTTTAGACAAGTATTACCCTGAGCTGGGTCGAACCCTGGGTGACGAGCTTCTGGAGCCCCACCGGTGTTATTATCATCAGTTAAAGCCACTACTGCCTCTGATTAAGGGTATGGCCCATATTACCGGCGGTGGCTTGATTGATAATGTGCCCAGGGTCTTACCTCGGGGGGTGGCGGCGAAGTTTGATAGCCAAGCGTGGATTGTGCCCCCTATTTTCCAGCTTATTCAGCAGCGAGGTAATATATCTCAAAACGAGATGTACCGCGTGTTTAATATGGGTATCGGTATGGTGGTCATTTGCTCACCTGACGATACTGACCAGCTCACTAAAACCTTGCCCGAGGCAAAAGTTATTGGTGAGGTGGTAAAGCAGGCAGGGAAGGCGAGGGTAGTTGTAAAGGAGAGTTAAAGAGGGGCGAAGCCCCTCTTGCCTAACTACCTCCCCCTCTCCTTTTAAGGAGAGGGGGATACAGGGGGTGAGGTAGAAATAGATAAATGGAGGTACTATGCGAGCTATTATCAGTGTGTCGGACAAGGCAGGAGTAACCGATTTTGCTAAAGGCTTAAGCCAGCTTGGGTTTGAGATATTCTCTACCGGCGGCACCAAGAAGGCACTGGCCGAAGCTGGGGTACCGGTAAAGAGCGTCTCTGAGATTACCGGCTTTCCTGAGATTCTTGATGGCAGGGTGAAGACCCTGCATCCGGTTATTCATGGCGGCATCCTGGCTAGGCGTGACCTAACCGCCCATATGGAGGAATTGGCTAGGAATAAGATTGAGACTATTGACCTGGTGGCGGTTAACCTCTACCCCTTTGTCCAGACGGTAGCCAAAGAGGGTGTTACCCTTGATGATGCACTGGAAAATATTGATATTGGTGGGCCAACCCTGATTCGGGCCGCCGGCAAGAATTTCCCCAGCGTCATCGTGGTCGTCGCCCCGGCTGACTACCAGCCAGTCCTGGAGAAATTGAAGGCGGGAGGTATAGACCTCACCGGGCGCAAACGGCTGGCGCAGAAGGCTTTCCAGCACGTAGCTATTTATGATACCGCTATTTCGCAATACCTGAGGCAGGATACCGAAGGTTTCCCCGAGGAGATGACCATTGCCCTGAAAAAGCGTTACCGACTTCGTTATGGTGAGAACCCTCATCAGCAAGCTGCCTTCTATGCTGAGCCGGTGGTAGGGGCCAGACAAGACACCGGCATCACCTGGGCCAAACAGCTGTGGGGTAAGGAGCTCTCATTTAACAATATCCTGGATGCTGATGCTGCCTGGGGCGTGGTAACTGACTTTTCGGCACCCACGGTGGCTGTTATCAAACACACCAATCCCTGCGGTCTGGCCAGTCATGGCGATATTACCGAGGCTTATCGGCGGGCTTTAAGCGGTGACCCGGTGGCTGCCTTTGGTGGCATCGTCGCTGCCAATAGAGCCATTGACCTGGCTACGGCTGAGGAAATCAGTAAGACTTTTTACGAGATAGTCATTGCCCCTGAGTATAAAGCCGAAGCCCTGGAATTGTTAAAGCGTAAAAAGAATTTACGAATTCTGGTCGCCGAGCTACCGCCAGATTATGGCAAAGCCAGTGGCGGCTACCTTGACCTTCGCCGGGTAAAGGGCGGATTGCTGGTCCAGACCTCAGATTCCTTAGCTGAGGCTAGCGTCAGCTTGAAAACAGTGACCAAACGCAAACCAACTCAAGCCGAAATAGAAGACCTGCTCTTTGCCTGGCGCGCCATTAAGCATGTGAAGTCAAATGCTATTATATTGGTTAAGGATAAGACGCTTTTAGGCATGGGAGCCGGGCAGCCCAGCCGGATTATCAGCGCTCAGATTGCCAGGGAAAAGGCTGGAGACAAGACAAGGGGCAGTGTTCTGGCTTCGGATGCTATGTTTCCGTTCCCTGATGTGGTGGAGGCGGCAGCGGCTGGTGGGGTAACGGCTATTATCCAGCCCGGCGGCTCAATAAGGGATGAAGACTCAATTAAGGCGGCTGATAAGCACAATATAGCTATGGTTTTTACCGGCGTCAGGCATTTCCGTCATTAAACAAAATGTGAAGTTTGAAGGGACGAAGCCCCTTTAAAGAAACTATTTCTTCTTTCAAAAAGCAAAGGAGAGTTAAAGAGAGGCGAAGCCTCTCTTATATAACCAATTCCCCCTCTCCTTTGAAGGAGAGGGGGATACAGGGGGTGAGGTTGAAAAAACATGACTAAAGCAGTTTTAGTGTCAGATATGCTCCGGGGTTTTCTGGAAGAGGGTTACCCTCTGTATTGTGGGGCTCGAGCCCGCCGCATCATCCCCAATGTGCAAGCTCTGCTGGAGCATGAGCTGGCTCAGGGTTCCAAGGTATTTTTCCTTTGTGATTCTCATACCCCTGATGACCCTGAGTTCAAGATGTTTCCCCCGCACTCCATTGAAGGCACCGCTGAGGCAGAGGTCATTCCCGAGTTAGCCCGGTATGAGGGTGAAATAATACCCAAAAGGACCTATAGTTCATTTTTTGCCACCCCACTTGATGAGAAGCTGAGCCAGCTCAAGCCAGAGAAGTTGATTGTTTGTGGGGTGTGTACTCACATCTGCGTATTGTACGCTGTGGCTGATGCCAGAATCCGCGGTTATGAGGTAGAGGTGCCGGTTGACTGCGTTGCCTCCTTTGATGAGAAGGCTCACCACTTCGCCCTGGAATATATGGAGAAGGTACTGGGGGCAAAACTTACCAGCTTCAGGGTTAGCCAGGTTAAGCCACCTAAATTTGAACCATCTGAGGCTGTCCTTTCCGGGGAGACGGCTGATATCTACTTTGCCCGCACCGTGGATATATTGCGTCACGAGAAGCTTAACCCGGTAGCTACTCTGGAGGTATTCTCCAGTCGAGCTGGGGTACTCTGTGGTATGGAGGAGGTCAAGGCACTACTTTCCCGGGTCTTACCTAAGGGTAAGTGTGAGGTATGGGCACTGGCTGAGGGTGAGGCGATGAAGGAAAAGGAGGTAGTATTGCGTATCACCGCCCCTTACCAGAGCTACGGAATGTATGAAACCGCCATAGATGGTATGCTAGCCCAGTCCAGTGGTTGGGCAACCGCCGCCCGGGAGTGCGTGGAAGCGGCTCAGGGAATACCCATCATCAGCTTTGGTGCCCGCCATGTTCACCCCTCAGTAGCGGGAATGATGGAGTATGCCGCTATTGTAGGTGGTTGTGCTGGCTGCTCCAGTATAGCTGGTGCCAAACTGGCTGGCATTGAACCGATGGGAACGATACCCCATGCCCTGATTATAATTATGGGTGACACGGTTAAAGCTACGGTAGCTTTTGATAAGTATATGCCACCTGAGGTGCCCAGGGTGTCTTTGGTTGATACCTTTAAGGATGAGGCTGAGGAGAGCCTGCTGGTGGCTCAGGCACTGGGTGAGAAACTTGATAGTGTGCGGCTTGATACCCCCGGCGAGCGGGGCAGGGTTACCGCCGATTTGGTCAAAGAGGTGAGAGCCCGGCTGGATTTAGCCGGCTTCAATAAGGTGAAGATTTTTGTCAGCGGTGGCATTGACCCGGAGCGAATTAGATACTTCATTGAGAATGGGGCTCCAGTTGATGGCTTTGGCGTTGGCAGCTATATCAGCGGGGCTAAACCTGTTGACTTTACCGCTGACCTCCACGAGGTAGAAGGCAAACCCATCGCCAAAAGGGGCAGACTCCCGGGTATTACCCCCAACCCCCGCCTCAAGCGCATAATGTAATGAGATTCTTTATTAACCTCTCCCCCTTTTTCCCCCTCTCCTTCAAAGGAGAGGGGGAAAAAGTTTTATAAAGAGAGGCTACGCCTCTCTTAAAACAAATCTTCCCCTTCCCCTTGCTAAGGGGAAGGGGATACAGGGGATAGGGT
>Ga0315533_1000543_pt1 | contig 31962 bp, 32 predicted proteins | sample SalMarSW160130MG_FD_203081 | JGI IMG/M metagenome (GOLD analysis project Ga0315533, IMG submission 203081) | Salt marsh sediment microbial communities from the Plum Island Ecosystem LTER, Massachusetts, United States - Salt Marsh Sediment SW1601-30 ...
CGCTTTCGTGACCCAAAGACGAAAACTTATAGCTCTTCGCTCCCTCCAGGCTAAACAAAAACATATAATAGATAGAGCTATAGGGTTTTAGACATTTTTGTAAGGTCAAGGGGCGTTTACTTGCATTTAATAGGGAGTTTGATATACTCAGCTAAAACTAAAAAAGGAGGTGTGTCTGGAGAATTAATTCTGCCATCAGGACAAGAGGTTCGGTCTTTTGAATGGGAAAAGATAGAGAAAAACTGGAGTGGATTATTTAGAGTTGATAAGGTAAAGAGTTTCAAATAAAGAGGAATATAATTTAAGGAGGAAAAAATGGCCTATGAGGAAGGAGATGAGGTTAAGTTTCCTATGCCTCTCTCTAAGAAAACGATTGGCTGGGGGATTTTAGGGATTGTTTTGATAATTATTTTGATCTCTCTCTTTTATACAATAGGACCGGAGGAAGTAGGAGTGATTAAAAGGTGGGGCAGATTTGTCAGGACTACTGAGCCGGGACTTCATTTTAAAATTCCCTTTGCCGAAACAGTAACCAAGGTCAGGGTAAAGCATATCTTTAAGGGGGAGTTTGGCTTTAGGACTCTGCGAGCCGGGGTGGAAACTATATATGCGCCGGAACGCTTCGAAGAAGAGTCTTTGATGTTAACCGGTGATCTAAATGTAGCGGTGGTGGAGTGGATCGTTCAATACAGAATTAAGGATCCTATTGATTATCTTTTTAAAGTGAGAGATGTGCAGAAAACGATCGGAGATCTCTCTGAGTCGGCTATGCGTCAGATAGTGGGAGACAGAAGTGTAGATGAGGTCTTAACGGTAGGACGAATAGAGGTAGCATTAGAGACACAGGAAAAACTTCAGCAAATTCTGGATACTTACGACGTAGGAATTCAGGTAACCACGGTAAAGTTAAAAGATGTCAACCCACCTGATCCGGTAAAAGACTCCTTTAATGAGGTTAACGTGGCAAAACAGGATAGAGAGACCACTATCAATCAGGCCTGGGAGGCTTATAATAAGGTTATTCCCAGAGCAAAAGGAGAAGCAGAGAAGACTATTAGCCAGGCAGAAGGATATGCGGTAAACAGAGTTAATCGAGCCATGGGAGATGCTAATAAGTTCGTGGCTGTCTGGAAGGAATACCAGATGGCTAAAGATGTAACCAAGAGAAGGCTGTATCTGGAAACATTGGGAGAGATTCTACCCAAGATAGGGAGAACCTATATACTTGATGTAGACCAAAAGGGGGTATTGCCTCTGCTATCCCTTGCTGAAAAAGGAGGCGAGTAATGAGACTCACAAGATTGGTTCCTATATTAGTGGTGATTATCATAGGTTTGATTATTCTGGGCGGCACCTTGTATACGGTAGACCAGACCCAACAGGTGATTATTACCCAATTTGGTGAGCCCATTGGAAAACCCATAACCAAAGCTGGCCTTTACCTCAAGAAGCCCTTTATCCAGAAGGTAAATTATTTTGAAAAACGTCTTTTGGCCTGGGATGGTCTTCCTACTCAAGTTCCCACTAAAGATAAAAGATATATCTGGGTTGATGCCACCGCCCGTTGGAGAATTGTTGATCCCCTTAAGTTTCTCCAGACAGTAGGAAATGAAAGGACGGCTCTTGGCAGGCTCGATGATATCATTGATTCGGCTACCAGAAATAAAATCACCAGCCACCTTCTCTATGAGCTGGTGAGAAATTCAGAGAGAGAGTTTGTTGAGACAGAGGTAAGTCTAGAGATTGAAGAGAAAATAGGTAAAGTGAAGTACGGTCGGGAAGAGATAAGTCGGTCGATTCTAGAGGAGGCCTCTCGGCTCGTTCCTGGATTCGGAATAGAACTGGCGGATGTGAGGATTAAGAGGCTCAACTATGTGGAGCGGGTAAGAGAAGGGGTCTATGCCAGAATGATTGCCGAGAGAAAAAGGGTGGCTGAACAATATCGCTCCGAAGGTCAAGGAAAAAAGGCTGAAATTGAGGGAATGAGAGAGAAGGAGCTGCAAAGGATCACCTCGGAGGCTTACCGAAGGGCGCAGGAGATTACGGGTAAAGCTGATGCTGAGGCTACCAAAATTTATGCTGGGGCTTACAGTAAAGACCCTGAATTCTATTCTTTCTTGAAGACCCTGGATACTTACAAAGGGACGTTAAATAAAGATACCTGGCTACTTTTAACCTCAGAGAGTGACTTTTACAAGTATCTAAAGAGTATATCTCCTGAGAAAGCATCTAAAAAGCGGTGATCAGTAGTCGTGGAAATGATTGGGAGAGAAAGGAAAGCGAAAAAAAAGGAAGTGCTAAATAGTCCTGGCCTTAGCGGACACTCGCAAATCAATCGGGAGTTCGGCGAGATCAAGAAGACTCTTGAAGGAAAGAGAGGGTGAAATGTGGAGAGATCTGCCCACTTTCCATGCAGGACCCTCTTCCAAAGTGGAGAGTTATCCCAGAGATATCTCTTCCAGGGAGGCAGCCCTGAGTATCAAATTCTTTACCAAAGAAAGGGATAAGGATCTTAACTCCATTCTATCTTTTACTTTTCAATTTCGCGAGGATAAGGGCGTTCCTTAAAGTCCCTGTCCTCTTCTCTTATAATAGCATGTCACCGGCTAGTTTCTTCCCACCAAAAATCTTTGTTCGACAATCAGGAGCTTTTATGCAAAAATCTAAAAAAACTTTCGCCCTGCTTTCCTTAGCTCACAGTTCCAATGATATATGTTGGGTAATGATTCCTCTTCTTCTGCCTTTAATTTAGAGAGCAGCTCCATCTTACTTACATGCAAAGTGGCCTGCTCCTTACCTGCTTCTCTCTTGTTTTTTCAGTCTTTTCCATACTAAGTGGCCATTTAGGAGATGCATACAAAGCCGAGAGAATTCTCTCCTTCGGTTTCCTTTTCACAGCGGCTACATTTCCACTCTTATTTCTTGCTCACTCCTACTTTCAGATAATAGCAGTTCTGGCTGTAATAGCTGTTGGAATAAGTGTTTTCCATCCGGTGGGGACAGCTTTGATAAGCCATGGCTGGGGAAAGGGTATCCACTTTGGGCTATTTGAAGCAACAGGCTGTGTGGGAGTTCTAATTATGACTCTTTTATTCATCCCTTTGGTAACTTTCTTAGGTTGGCGCCTCACTTCCTTAATTTTAGCTCTTCCAAGTTTACCCATTGGCTTGGTTCTCTTGCTCTCCCGTAGGAGTATGAAATATGTTGATTCAGTGGATGATCCACAGAATAGTTCTTTAGGGGTAAAATCTCTTATACTTTTCTATCTTGCTCGGGGAGCTCAGATATTCGGAGGTATGGCTGTTTTTTCTTTTATGCCGTTGTTTGCTGTAGATGTGGGAGGTTTATCACCTGAGAAAGCCGCTTTTTTTCTTCTCTTTATTCATATAGGAGCTGCACCCGGAATGTTGATATGCGGCATCCTCTCTGATTATTATTCTCCCTTAAAGATAATTCTCGTCTTAGCTTTAATTGTTATCCCCACAATTTTTATCCTGACCTTATCCCCTCCTCTCCTAGTAATTTTTCTTTTTCTTGGAATACTAGGTTTTTGTAGTATTGGAGTCTGGGCCCCTCAAGGTGTGTGGCTGGCTCGGGCTACCTCTCAAAGAACTCGAGGGAAGGCATTCGGAGGGATGATGGGTCTGTTAGGCTTGGTTCGGATTATTTCACCTCTTCTTTTTGGTTTCCTCGGCGTCGTGTTGACAAAACATTTAAAATTATGTATTTTTATAGCGAAATTTTGATCTTTGAAAATAGAGGGGGTGATACCAGGTGATACCAGTTAATATCATCAATGAGATTTATCTATATATTATTTTAGGGCTACTGGGGGGATGGGCAATTACTACTCTTCTCAGTAGAGTAAGAGCAAGATCTTTATTGAACAAAGCCCGGTTTAAGTTGTCCCGGGTAGAGGAGGAAGTCAGGAATAGAAGAAGAGAAATTGAGCTTGAGAAAAAGGAGGAACTTCACCGAATAAGAGCTAGTTTTGAGAAGGAAACCAGAGAAAAAAGTGATGAACTTCATAAATTGTCGAAAAGGTTAATAGAAAGAGAGGAGACTGTAGATCGTCGTCTCCTGGAAATGGAAGGGAAAAAAAAGGAGATCTTAGTAGAAGAACAAAGATTAGAAAAGGAAAGAGAAAAAATAAGAGGTCTGGAAATTAAGCGAAGGGAGGAGCTGGAAAAAATAGCTGGTATTTCGACGGCCGAGGCAAAAAGGAGTCTTTTAGACACTATAAAGAAAGAGGCTAAAGAAGAAGCAGCTCAGATTATCCAGAAAGTGGAGAGAGAAGCCAAGGAAACAGCTAACAAAAAAGCGAGAAAGATTATAGCTACAGCTATTCAACGTTGCGCAGTGGATGAAGTGGCCGGTACAGCAATCTCCACCCTTTCCTTGCCCAATGATGAAATGAAAGGAAGAGTTATCGGAAGAGAGGGTAGAAACATAAGGACATTTGAAGCTCTCACCGGTGTGGATTTGATCGTGGATGACACTCCAGAAACAGTGGTTATCTCCTGTTTCAATCCCTTAAGGCGTAAAATAGCTGAAATTAGTCTAGAGCGACTCATCGCTGATACTCGCATACATCCAGCAAGAATCGAGGAGATAGTGGAAAAAGCCAAAAAAGATATGGAGGAGATCCTTCACGAAGAAGGTCAGCGAGCAGCTTTCGACATGGGAATCTCTGATCTACCTACCCAACTGATCAACCTTTTAGGAAGACTGAAATTTCGTACCAGTTATGGACAAAATGTATTGCAACACTCAAAAGAAGTATCCTATATAGCTAGCATTATGGCAGCTGAAGTGAAGGTAGATTATATCCAGGCCAAAAGAGCAGGTCTTCTTCATGATATTGGAAAAGCGGTGGATCAGGAAATAGAAGGCTCACATGCTTTAATTGGAGCCCGTCTGGCTGAACGATATGGAGAATCACCAGAGATCGTTCATGCCATTGCTGCTCATCATGAAGATAGACAAACTGAAACTACCCTGGCTATTTTGATTCAGGCTTCAGATGCTGTTTCTGCGGCCAGACCTGGAGCAAGAAAAGAAGTTCTGGAGGCATATCTTAAGCGAATTGAAGAGCTGGAGGAGATAGCCCGTTCCTTTGCCGGAATAAACAGAGCCTATGCTATACAAGCAGGCAGGGAACTACGTATCATGGTTGAGCCACAGGAGATCAGTGATGAAAGAGCTACAGAACTGTGTCGAGAGATAGCTAATAAAATTGAAAAAGAATTGAATTATCCCGGACAGATTAAGATAACGGTAATTCGGGAACTTCGTTCTATTGAATATGCAAAATGAGCAAACCGTCGTTCAAACTTGGAATTATGGGAGGAACTTTTAATCCCATTCATCAGGGACACCTAGTAGCAGCAGAGTTTATTTGGGATAAATTTAAATTGGAGGAGGTATTGTTTGTCCCTTCGGGCAAACCTCCCCATAAGGGGAACAATGAAATTGCCTCACCAGAAAACCGTTGGATGATGACGGTTCTTGCTACAGCCAGCAATGAACACTTCTCTGTCTCTTCCATAGAGATAAAGCGGCCGGGTGAATCTTATACCCGGGACACTGTCTTACAATTGAGGCAGATGTATGGTGAAGGTACAGAATGTTTTTTTATTACTGGAGCTGATGCCATAGCGGAAATTTCTACCTGGCATAAAACAGAGGATTTGCCACATCTAGCTAAATTTATTGCTGTTTCCAGACCGGGTTACAAGTTAGATATAAAAAAAATCGATCCCCGGTTTCAAAAATGTACTTACCTCGTGGAAGTTCCCGCTTTAGCTATTTCCTCAACACAAATCAGAGAAAGAATAAAGAAGGAACAAACTATCAAATATCTTGTACCAGAAGTGGTTGAAAAATATATTTATAAGAATAACCTCTATCGATAGATCCTGTTGGTTGACCAACGGGGAAGGCGCTAACATGAGTTGAGATGCGAATTAGTAGGAGGAAGAGGGATTTGATTCCCAAGAGATTGATAAAGGATGCCATCAAGATAGTGGAGGATAAAAAAGCAAAAGACATAGTTCTTCTAAACTTAAAGGAAATTTCTACTATCACAGATTATTTCATAATCTGCGGCGGGGAATCTTCTTTGCACATGCGTAGCATTGCTCAGGAGCTTGAGGAAAACTTAAGCAAGCAAGGAGTGACACTCCTCAATCCCAAGGATTTCATGAACAATCGCTGGATTCTTCTTGACTTTGGCTCAATAGTGGTGCATATTTTTTCCCAAGCAGGGAGGGACTTTTATCAACTGGAAAGATTATGGGCCGATGCCGGGAAAACGATAGTCAGCGATCAGTAATCACTAACCGATAAAAACTTTCTTTTCACCTCACCTTGAGGATAATTTATCACAGGATATTGCTAGCAGAGAAGTAACTAAAGGTTTCTCAGAAATTTTACGGGGGCATAGCTCAGCTGGGAGAGCGCGTCCTTGGCGTGGACGAGGTCGGGGGTTCGAATCCCCCTGCCTCCACCAGATAAAAATAGGATTAGAGGTAAAAGAATTTGATGCGAAGTAACCAAATAAAAAAAGGAATTGAGCGAACTCCCCACCGGGCTTTGCTTTATAGCACAGGATTAACGAAGGAATCTATGAAAAAACCCTTCGTAGGAATTGCTTCCAGTTTCAGCGATATAGTTCCCGGACATACCCAAATGCGTCAGTTGGAGAGATTTATAGAAAGAGGGATAGAATCGAAAGGTGGTTTTCCTTTCATCTTTGGTATTCCCGCCATTTGTGATGGAATTGCCATGGGGCATATAGGAATGAAATATTCCTTACCCTCCCGTGAATTAATAGCCGATTCCATCGAATCCGTCGTCCAAGCTCACTCTTTTGATGGGCTAGTTTTACTTACCAATTGTGATAAGATAACCCCGGGGTCACTTATGGCTGCTGCTCGTCTCAATATCCCTGCTATTGTAGTGACAGCTGGTCCTATGCTTTCAGGTAGATTGAGAGGAAAAAGACTTTCTTATGTGAGGGATGCTTATGAGGCGGTAGGTAGGTTCAAAAAGGGGGAAATAGACGAGGAAGAACTTCAAGCTTTAGAGGAAGAAGCTTGTCCTGGTGTAGGATCCTGTCAAGGTTTGTATACAGCCAACACAATGAACTGTCTTACAGAGGTTTTAGGAATGAGTCTGCCCGGGTGTAGCACAGCTTTAGCTATTTCAGGAAAAAAAAGAAGGTTTGCTTATGAAAGTGGACAAAGAGTTGTTGAATTAATTAAAGAAAATGTGCTTTCTCGAAAGATAATGAACAGAAGTGCTTTCGAGGACGCCATTCGAGTAGATATGGCTCTTGGAGGGTCAACTAATACTATCCTTCATCTTCTGGCCATTGCTAATGAAGCCGAAGTTGAGTTATCACTCGAGCTTTTTGATGAAATAGGTAGAAGGACTCCTCATTTGGTTAATCTCCGCCCAGGGGGAGACTATTTCATGGAAGATCTGGAATGGGCAGGAGGAATTCCTGGTCTATTGAATACTCTTAAAGATATCCTGGTCGATCGACCTACCGTCTCCGGTAAATCTATAAAGGAGATTGCCTCAGAAGGAGAAGTCTTGGATAGGGAGGTAATCAAGAGTCTAGATAGTCCTTGTAGTAAAGAGGGGGGCATAGCTATTCTAACTGGTTCCTTAGCTCCTGAGGGAGCAGTGGTAAAACAATCTGCCGTAAAGGAAAAGGTGAAAAAATTCAAGGGCAGAGCCAGGGTCTTTAATAATGAAGAAGATGCAGTTAAATCCATTTATGGAGGCAAAATAAGAGATCATGATGTTATCGTCATTCGTTACGAGGGGCCAAAGGGAGGGCCAGGAATGAGGGAGATGCTCTCCCCCACTGCTGCAGTGGTAGGAATGGGGCTAGCTGATTCGGTGGCTCTGATTACCGATGGACGATTCTCAGGAGGTACAAGAGGCCCCTGCGTAGGCCATGTCTGTCCGGAGGCAGCCCAAGGAGGTCCCATCGCCCTTTTGATAGATGATGACGAGATCTTAATTGACATTCCTCGAAGGAAACTTGAAGTACGCTTATCTAAAGAAGAGCTTGCAAAAAGAAGGAAAAGCTGGAGAAAACCCTCTCCCAAGTTCAAGAAGGGCTATTTAGCCCGTTATATGCAATTGGTAAGCTCAGCTAAGGAGGGGGCAGTATTAAAGGCCAATCTTAATGAAGATAATTAATTATAAAAAGAGAAAATCTTTATCTGAAAGAGATGAATTTCTTCTTGGGCAAGGGATATCTGATATTTACAAGATTAAAGCTTATCAACCGGGCAAACCCATAGAGGAAGTAAAAAGGGAGTTTAAGTTAAAGAATGTAATCAAGCTTGCTTCCAATGAGAATCCTCTAGGACCATCTCCGAAAGCAGTGGAGGCTATTAGAGAATATGCCTCAAAAATCAACTTTTATCCTGATGGAGGGAGTTATTATTTAAAAAAGGCTCTAGGAGAAAAACTGGGCGTAAAAGAAGACAGCATCATTCTCGGTAACGGTTCCGACGAGATCGTTTCTCTGATCACTCGGATCTTTCTCCAGAAAGGTGATGAAGCAATAATGGGAGATCCTTCCTTCCTAATGTACAAAATAGATGCTCAACTTAGCCGGGCAAATGTTGCCTCTGTTTCCTTAAAGAGTTTCAGACTGGATCTATCAGAAATGAGTAAAGCCGTTGGTCCCAAAACAAAACTCATCTTTATTAGTAATCCCAATAATCCCACCGGCACCATTATTACCGAAGATGAGGTGGAGCATTTTCTAAGAGATATTCCTCCCCGAATCCTGGCTATTTTCGATGAGGCCTATTATGAATATGTGGAAGATACAAATTACCCTCAAAGCATAAATCTTTTAGATGGGAACAGTAACATTATCATCTTGCGTACTTTTTCCAAGATTTATGGTCTGGCTGGATTAAGAGTAGGTTATGGGGTTGGCAGCCCTGAAATTATTGAGCTACTTAACAAAGCTCGCCCTCCCTTTAATGTGAACTCCTTGGCCCAGGTAGCTGCCTTGGCCAGTCTAGAGGATAAAGATCAGGTTAATCGAAGCAAAATTTTAGTTAGAGAAGGGAAAGAATTTCTTTATTCCAATCTTAGAAGACTCAAAATCTTCTTTATGCCTACCCAGGCAAATTTCATTTTGATTAAAGTAGGAAAAAAAGCAAAAGATGTTGCGGCAAAACTCCTTAAAAAGGGGATAATTGTGAGGGGAATGGGAGCTTACAATCTTCCCCATTATATAAGAGTCACCATTGGAACAAAACCACAAAATGAAGAGTTTATCAGGAATCTCCAAACCGTCCTCTCTTCCCGGCAGGAGGGGTTTAACAATTGCTATTGATGGACCAGCTGCCTCAGGAAAAAGCACTGCTGCTAAGCTTGTTGCCAAGAAATTAGGTTATTTGTACTTAGACACGGGAGCTATGTACAGGGCCTTGACCTGGAAAGCCTTAAGGAATAAAGTAAATATTAAGGATAAAAAAGGGCTCTGTCAACTAGCTAAAGAAACAAAAATTACCTTAAAATCTCAATCTAATCTTGAAACCAAGATTTACCTCGATGGTAAAGAGGTAACCTCTTTCATTCGTTCTCCGCTGATAGATAAAAATGTCTCCCCCATTTCTGTGGTTAAAGGGGTCAGAGAAGCGATGGTGGCGGAACAAAAGAGAATGGGTAAGAAAGGAGGTATTGTAGCGGAAGGTAGAGATATAGGAACGGTTGTTTTTCCAAAAGCTGAAGTCAAGATTTTTTTCACAGCCTCGTTTAAGGAGAGGGTAAAAAGGCGCTGGAAGGAAGAAACCAATAAGGGTCTATCTTCGGAGAGGAAAAGAGTAGCCATTGACCTTCTCACTCGGGATAGCATAGATAGTCAGAGAAAGATTGCTCCCCTGAAGAAAGCTAGAGGAGCAGTAGTTATTGACAATACCTGTCTGAACATTCCCCAGACAGTGGACAGAATCTTAGAGGTGGTAAAAACTAAACTTACCCCATGAAGGAAACCCCTCTTTGGTATCACCTCTTACGTGAGTTAGCCATAATAATTTTTAAGGGTCTGTTTGACATAAAGATTCAAGGAAAGGAAAACATTCCTCCAAAGGGAGGGGTGATCCTTGCCTCCAATCATCTAAGTTATCTTGATCCCATTGTCATAGGTCTTCTTGTTTCAAGAAAAATTAATTTCATGGCAAAAAGGGAGCTCTTTGAAAACCCTCTGTTCGGCTGTGTTATAAGTAAGCTAGGAGCTTTTCCTGTCAGAAGAGAGAGATTAGATCGTGAAACCTACCAAAGGGCTCTAGGACTGTTGAAAAAAGGTAAAATTTTGGTTCTCTTTCCAGAAGGAACACGCAGTCGAAAGGGAAATCTTGGACACTTAAGAGAAGGAACGGCAAGAATAGCTGTAAGAACGAAAGTTCCTCTGATTCCTGTTGTTATCAGGGGAACAGATAAGGCCCTTCCTCGTGGGAAAAAGATAGTAAGACTGGCCAGGGTAAAAGTTCGGATAGGAAAGCCGTTAGAGAGTGAGCCATTATACGAAGGGAAAGATATTAAAAGAAAGGTACAAAGACTTCATCAGAGGTTAGAAAAGAGTATGAAAACCTTAATTGAGAGGTCGTAGAGTATGCAAGTATTTCTCCCTCCAGAAATTGGTTTTTGTTTTGGGGTAAAAAGGGCTTTAAACTTAGTGATAGATGAATTAAAAAGAGAAGAAAAAATTTATTCTCTGGGGGACTTAATTCACAATCCTCAGGTAATTGAGGATCTGAAAAGGAAAGGAGTTGTCTTCGTGTCGAGTCTGTCCCAAGTGAAGAAAGGAACAGTAATTATTAGATCACACGGAGTCGATCCCTCTTTAATCAGAAAAGCGAGGGAAAAAGGACTAAAAGTAATAGACGCTACCTGTCCTTATGTGGCAAAGGTGCAAAGGATAGCCAAATTCCTTTCTCAAAAGTCGTACCGGGTAGTTATCGTTGGTTTAAGTACCCATCCTGAGATAAAAGGAGTAATGGCTAGTGTAGGAGGAAAAAAAACCTACGTGGTTAAAGACCCTCAAGAAATAGAAAGAATACCTTTTACAGGAAAGATGGGGGTGGTAGTTCAGACCACAGAAAGTCTTGACAATTTTAGTAATATTGTAAAGAATTTAGTGAAAAGAGGAAAAGAGTGTAGAGTTTTTAACACTATATGTAAAATAATAAGACGTCGTCAGGAAGAAACTAAGAAGCTAGCCAAAAAGGTTGAGATGGTGATAGTGGTGGGGGGACATAATAGTTCAAATACCTCTCAGTTAGCTAGACTATCTCAATCAATGGGAGTGAAGACATATTTCATGGAAAGAGAAAAAGATCTCGATTCTATAGACTGGCAAGGAATAAAAAGAGTTGGCCTGACCGGGGGAACTTCTACCCCTGAAGAGTTAATAGTGAAGATAAGAGATCGACTTGGTCAATTTTCTGTAACTTAGTCGTACCAGAAAAGGAGCTCAAGGTGTCCAAATCAAAAGAAGAAAGACTTCTGGAAAAAGCTGCCGATAGTATAATGAGATCAGAAATGAAAGAGAAGGTAGAGAAAAGAAAAGATGATTTCGCCAAAATGATTCATGGATACGAGGTTCCCCGGGTGGTAAAGCTTGGAGACGTAGTAGAAGCAAAGGTTGTACAAACAGACAAGGAAGGAATCTTAGTGGACGTGGGTACAAAATCTGAAGGTTTTATGCCCTGGGGAGAATTCGATCCTGGAAGAAAAAAAACTCCTCCCATAGGGGAGATCATGCAGGTTTATGTTTCGGGCAAAGATGAAACAGGACGTCTTCTGCTATCCAAAAAAGAAGCAGATTTTCGTCTAAACTGGGCAAAATTTGAGGAGGCCTTCAGGGATGGGAAACCCATAGTGGTCAAAGTGGTAAAGATCGTGAAAGGAGGGGTTTTAGCGAGCCTGGAGTCTTTGAAAGCTTTCATCCCCGCCTCTCATGTAAGTCTAAAGAGGGCAAACAACCTCAAAGAATTTATTGGGAAAAATCTAACCGTCATGGTTATTCAACTTGAAAAAGAATCTAAGAATATAGTGCTTTCTAGAAAATTTTTACTTTTGGACGAAAGAGAAAAGAGGAAAGAGAAAACTCTTTCTGTTTTAAAAGAAGGAAAAATGGTGACGGGTAGAGTAAATTCGATAACTAAATTTGGCGTTTTTGTGGATTTGGGGGAAATTGATGGACTGATTCATCCTGAGAACCTTTCCTGGGGATGGGTCAAGGATCCCCACTCTGTGGTTTCACTTGGGGACAAAGTGGAAGTAAAAGTGTTAAAAATGGATAAAGAAAAAAGAAAAATTTCCCTAGGATTAAAGCAGACTAAGCCCGATCCCTGGACACAAGTTCAAAAAAAGTATCAGATAGGCGAGCAGGTAGTGGGCAAAGTCACTCATCTTACAAATTTTGGAGCTTTTGTAGAGATTGAAGAAGGGTTAGAGGGTTTAATTCATGTTTCTGATCTTTCCTGGGACAAGCGTATAGGACATCCGAAAGAGGTTCTACGCAAAGAGGAAAAGGTAGAGGTGAAAATATTAGATATCAATGCTGAAAAAAAGAAAATAGCTCTGGGTCTAAAACAGATTAAACCCAATCCTTGGGAAAAACTCCTTCAGGAATATAAAGTCGGAGATTTGATTTCCGGCAGAGTACAGCAGATAACGAACTTTGGAGTTTTTATAAATTTGGCTCCTGGGATAGATGGTTTAATTCACGTTTCAGAATTGGATAAGGAATATGTTTCTCATCCAGATACAGGAGTTACAGTGGGAAACGAGGTAACCACGGAAATTGTAGGAATCGATCGAGAAAAGAGACGAATTAGACTTAGTCTGCGTCAACCAAAGAAGAAGGGGAAACAAAAAGAAGGAATGAAGAAGAGGAAAGAAGAAAAAAAAGAAAAAGTGAGCATAGAGGAAATTGATAATCTCAATCTCTTCGGAGAAGATGCTATTGTGATGGGAGACTTTATCGAGGAGAAAGTAAAAGAAAAGTTAAAAAGGAGCTTTGGTAAGAGTAAATGATTCTGGTTCCTTTCGTTTTGTTTGTAGGCTATCTCATAGGTTCTGTTCCTTCTGGTTACCTCATAGCGAAGCTTCTTAAAGGAATAGATATAAGGGATTACGGTAGTGGCAATATAGGGTTTGCCAATACCCTGCGAGTATTGGGACTTTTGCCTGGTCTGACAGTCCTGGTCGCTGATATAGCCAAGGGAGCAGTCTCTGTAGGGACAGGAACGCTATTTGCATCCTCTATTGGGATTAGTCCTCAAATAGCTGGGGGAATACTGGGACTATCATCTATCATAGGACATAATTGGTCAGTTTTTTTAAAATTCAGGGGAGGAAAAGGAGTAGCTACCACAGCGGGAGTTTTTTTGGTTCTTACCCCCTTTCCCTTTATATGCTCTGCTTTAACTATGGCTTTGGTGATGGGTCTTACTCGCTACGTTTCTCTGGGTTCGATGATGGCGGGAGGTAGCCTTCCATTTTTTATCTGGCTCTGGATGAATGAGAAAGGTTGGTTCTATCTGTGTTTGAGTGTAGCGGCGGCTTCTCTCATCGTGTTTACCCACAGATCTAATCTAAGACGCTTGTTGCAAGGAAAGGAAAGAAAATTAGGAGAAAGAATTTAAGAGAGATGGTGACTTGCCAGGACAAGTAGATGTGGTATATTGAGTACTTATATCCCATAAAGGAGGGGTCAAATGAACAAAGCCGAACTGGTAGAGGAGGTAGCTAATCAGACGGGGTTAACGAAGAAGGCGTCTAGGGAAGCGGTTGATGCAGTGACTTCTACCATCACCGACTGCCTAGCGAGGGGAGAGAAGGTCACCTTGGTCGGTTTCGGAAGTTTCAAAGTGAGAAAGAGAAAATCGCGTCGAGGAAGGAATCCTCAAACGGGTAAGGAAATTCAGATTCCGGCCAAAGAGGTGCCCAAATTTGAAGCCGGTAAGAACTTAAGAGAGGCGGTAGCCTAAGGAATCATTCCAAGGAGGTAGAAGAGGTATTTCTTCTACCTCCTTGGGTTATAATTATTTCTGGATAGATTCTAAAAAATTGGTATAATCTAGACCACAAAATCTATGGATACTAAAACGGACGAAAAGGGGAAGGAAATTGGGATTCCGGAAAAGTCATATTTTTCTATTGGTGAGGTGAGTGAGATTACCCATCTTCCTCCTTATGTTCTGAGGTTTTGGGAAAATAAATTTAAGGAGATTCGACCCCAGAAAAGTAGAGGAGGACACCGTCGTTACCAAAGAAAAAATATTGAAGTAATCCTGGGAATAAAGGAACTACTTTACGAAAAAAAATTTACCATCCATGGAGCTCAAAAAGAGCTAAAGAAAACAAAGGGAAGCTCCACCACTCCCTTAGTTATAAAGAAGGAACTACAAGAAATATTGAGAATATTGGATTAACGGGGCGTAGCGCAGCCTGGTTTAGCGCACTTGCATGGGGCGCAAGAGGTCACCGGTTCGAATCCGGTCGCCCCGACCAACTACGAGACATATCTTGAATAAACAGCGTATACTCAGTGGAATGAGGCCCACGGGAAGGCTCCATCTGGGAAATTATCTAGGAGCTCTTTCTAATTGGGTAAAATTGCAGGATGAATATGAATGCTTCTTTATGATTGCTGACTGGCATGCTCTTACCGATCGAACAGATACCAAAGGTATTAAGCAAGACATCAAGGATGTTCTGATTGATTGGCTTTGTGCAGGTCTGGATCCAGAAAAATCTACTCTTTTTGTGCAATCACACGTGCCCGAACATGCCGAGCTTTATCTGCTTCTGTCTATGCTTACCCCTATTTCCTGGCTGGAACGCTGTCCTACCTATAAAGAAAAACTTGAAATGGGTCAGGAAAATAACTATGGACTACTTGGATATCCAGTCCTTCAAGCAGCCGACATCCTTGTCTATAAAGCAAACAAAGTTCCCGTAGGGGAGGATCAGGTAGCTCATCTGGAACTATCCCGGGAGATAGCTCGAAGGTTCAATCATCTTTACGGCCATGTCTTTCCCGAGCCGACTCCTCTTTTATCCGAGACCGTGAAAATTTTGGGCTTAGATGGGAAAAAGAAGATGGGTAAATCTTATAATAACTACATTTCTCTTTCCGAGCCCCCGAAGGTAATTGAAGAAAAGATCCAGGGAATGTTCACCGACCCTAAGAAAATCTATTTAGGAGACCCTGGACATCCTCAGAAATGCAATGTTTATAGCTATCATCAGATTTTTGGTAATTTTTTAGGGAAACCACTGGAACAGATTTTCAAGGATTGCAAAGAAGGATCTCTGGCCTGCACTACCTGCAAAAAAAATCTAGCCCGTAGTTTGATTAACTATCTTGCCCCTTTTCGTCAAAAAAGAAAAGAACTTGAGAAAGAAAAAGAAAGTTTAGATAAGATTCTAAAGAAAGGAAAAGAGACGGCTAGCCAGGTAACCACCTCTACCTTAAGAGAAGTAAAAAAGACAATGCAGATGCTCTGAAGGTCCATCCCTTTTACACCACTACTCCTCCACCAACATCTATGATTGCCCCGGTTACATAACTGGCCTCATCCGAAGCCAAGAATGCCACCACATTGGCTACTTCTTCCGGTTTTCCTATCCGTCTGGTAGGAATTCTACTTAATATTATTTCCTTTATTCTTTCCGGGACGGCTCTAGTCATCTCAGTATCGATAAAGCCAGGACAAACTACATTAACTGTTATTCCTTTACGTGCCAGTTCTCGGGCGGCTGTCTTCGAGAGACCCACCACCCCGGCTTTGGAAGCGCTATAATTAGTCTGCCCTATATTACCTAACCAGCTGGCTGAGGAAATATTAATAACTCTGCCATACCTCTGATCTCTCATGATTTTTGCAGCTGCCCGAGTACAGAAGAAAACCCCGGTAAGGTTTACTGCCAATACCTGATTCCACTCATCATCCGTCATTTTATGCAGCATTGCATCGCGGTTGATCCCTGCGTTGTTGACCAGGACGTCTAATCTTCCAAATTTTTCTTTGATTGTCTTAAATATCTTTTCGACCCCTTCTTTTTTTGAAACATCGACCTTGAGCGCAATTCCCTTCACTCCCAATTTTTTTATTTCTTCAGCCACTTTTTGAACATTTTCAGCATTAATATCAGCCGCTATCACATCAGCACCTTCCTGGGCTAGTTTTAGAGCAATAGCTCTTCCTATCCCTCCTCCCGAACCGGTAACCACCGCCTTCTTTCCTGATAGCCTCACTTTACCCTCTCTTCTTCCCTGAGAAAATTTTGAGCCAGCCGACTGAAACCCACAGTTGCCGTGGTCATCCCGTCCTGAATCAAATTTACTGCTTCTTCCGAACTTACAAATTTAACCACCCAGCCCTCGTTGGTATACCGCTAGAGATCATTTATCTTTTAGACCGTCTTCTCAAACTCTAAGTTTTTATCCTGCACTTTATATCCAATGCCCAATTTTTCACATATTTCAACCAACCCAGCCACGCAGTCTTCTGCCACTATCTGGATATGATTGCAGGGGTGTTCTCTAAAAAGTTGTTCCATAGGAACTCTGAATCTCATAAAAGCATGAGGCCATCCTGGAGTAGTAATTAGAGCATGGGGTGGTCTTTCCACAAATTCGCCTGGAACTATATTCATCCAGTATCTTCCATTGTTTCTTCCAAGTCTGGCCCCGGTTACCGGTCCCGGAGCTGCATCAAAGTTTACTGTTGCCCCACAGGCAGCATAGAAAAAGGCTTGCTTATCCAGACTGACCCTGGCTAAATTACTCTCTACATCATCAGTCCGGGTGGCAAACCAGGGAGTGTGAGCACCGCAATTTACCAGATAAAGAATTTCCTTTTCGGGATCGAGGTGCCTAAAATCAGCAAACATAGTTGGTTTACCGGTTAATAGATACATTAGCTGTTGAGTCAAAGCAGCGTCCTTGTCGTCTTCACAGGCACAGACAACAACCTTTTTCTCCTCGCCTCCCGGACCCCGATTATCATTGCTGAAAGCATGGGTTAGACATTGAGTCACATGATACTCGCTCATCTCCGGCTGACATTTTATCCCCATGAAATCAAGATCATTTTCCGCGATGATATCCTGAGTAGCATAATAACAGGCTAATTCATATTTAAGTTTATCCTGGCTGAATTTATCCTCATAATTTATACTTTTTGTGTATCTGGTAAGAAAATCAAAAGCTTTTGAGATTCGCTCATCTTTTATACTAACTATCTCACTATTTATTCCTTTACTCCACTGAATCATCTGGTTAGCCTTTCTGATGATTTCAGCCTGCCCGATGGGTTGAATGTCCACACCAAAGATCCTGGACCATTGAAGAGGATCAGCTTCTGCGGTGACAATTTGGATACTTCGTCCGCCAATTTCCCCGTAGATCTGGCCGTGAAGTCGTTCGATTACCTCATCTGCGGAAGCGGAGGTCCTAGCTCGGTCTTGAGCAAATCTGGCAAAAGCTATCATTTGTTCAACCTTTTTAAGATCCTCACTCAATTTTGTGCTCCAGATCCGAAAATTAGGTATCCCCAATTGATCCAGCCCTCCTGCCGCAGCCATTCCTCCTACCATGCCAGGCTGTTCAGGGGCTAAATTGGTAAGCACCACAATAGGAGTGGATTTATTCTTTTTCTTGTTTTCTCTGATCAGTATTTGAGCTGCTAGCCTGGCCAGTCGAGGAGAGGCCCACACACTGTAGTGGAAGATCACACCATCTATGCCAGCACGGGCCAACATCCTTGCCTGTCTTCTTGCTATTTCTGGACGCCAAACCATTTTATCAAATCTGGTGAAAGAATCACTGGGGTCGATAATGTCCATCTTTCCAGTTTTTTCCAAAGTCTCCACAACATTCTTCTTTAACCTCTGGGCTTTTTCAAAAGTTTGCTGAAGTACATGTTCCCGCTCATCGTTAAAATCTAGAATCCCGATTTTAGCCTTATTCGCCACTTTCTCTCCTTTAGTTACTTTATTTTATTATAAACTGCATAAATATGAGTTTTTCGCTACTAATCTCCGAAACCTTTCGATTTTAAATTAGCACAATTTCTTGGAAATGTCCAGCGATTTTACGAAAGAAATCTGGAGTTCCCACAATGAATTTGACATTTTTTTTGCTTTATGATAAATTGAGAAAAATTGCTACAGTCCTGATAAAGAGAGGTTCAGTCAACCTCTGCAAAGGAGACACGAGATGTATCGCTATAGTAATTGGCTGATGCTGTTCATATTGGGATTGATAGCTTTAGCCATATGGGCCATCTATCCTCCGGGTGAGAAGATACATCTCGGACTTGATTTAAAAGGAGGTATGCATCTAGTACTGGAAGCAGACACCTCCAAACTTCCTCCCGAAGAAAATGTTAAAGATGCCGTAGCTATGGGTTTAGAGGTTATAAGAAATAGAATAGACCAGTTTGGCGTAAGAGAGCCTACTATTACTCGTCAGGGAGATACCAGGATTGTGGTGGATCTCCCAGGGATAAAAAATCGTCAAAGTGCTGTGGATCTCATCGGCAAGACCGCCCTTTTGGAGTTCAAGTTGGTAGATGAGGCCGGAGACATAAACAAGGCTCTTAAGGGAGAAGTACCTCCTGATAACGAGATTCTCTATAATTCTCAAGGGACTCCCTACCTGCTAAAGAAAGATACTCTTTTGTCAGGTAGAGCCATAAAGGACGCTCGGGTAGAGATGGATCAATGGGGTCAGCCTTATGTAGGGCTCGATTTTAATGCTGAAGGAGCCGATAAGTTTTCTGAGATTACGGGAAAACATATTGGAGAAAGGCTTGCCATAATACTGGATAACGTCATTAAATCAGCACCGGTGATAAAGACCCGGATTACCGGAGGAAAGGCAGTCATTGAAGGAAACTTTACTATAGATGAGGCTAATGAGCTCAGAATAGTTCTCAAAAGCGGTGCTCTACCGGTGCCCTTTACACCTATTCAAAATACTTGGATCGGTCCTTCACTAGGACGAGACTCTATTCGAAAGGGGTTGTTATCAGGAATTATCGGTATGATCTGCGTCATCGTCTTTATGGGGATATATTATAAAAAGGCGGGTTTAATCGCCGACTCAGCCCTCCTGCTGAATCTACTTTTTTTATTGGGAGCCTTGGCAGCCTTAAAAGCTACTTTGACTCTTCCCGGGATTGCCGGGATTATCCTCACTATCGGAATGAGTATCGACGCCAACGTAATTATTTTTGAAAGAATAAGGGAAGAATTGAGGGGGGAAAGGGCCCCTCGTTCAGCTGTTGATGCTGGTTATGAAAGGGCTCTTCGCACCATTCTGGATGCTAACATAACCACCCTAATTGTTGCCCTTGTTCTTTTTCAATTTGGTACCGGTCCCATCAAGGGATTCGCCACCACCCTATCTATCGGCATATTAATAAGTCTATTCACATCTATTGTGGTAACTCGGGTTATCTTTAATCTCTTATTAGCCGGACGACCGGTGAGCAAACTCAGTATCTAGGAAGAAAGAATGCGTTTCTTTGGTGAAACCCATATAGACTTCGTTGAATTGAGAAAAGTAGCCATTTTTATCTCCGGAGCTGCCATAGTTGCCGGCCTTACTTCTCTCATTTTAAAAGGAGGACCAAAGCTTGGTTTAGATTTTACCGGGGGAATAGAGATTCATCTCAAATTCACAGAGTCTCCTTCTATTAGCCGGATAAGATCGGGTCTGGCTAAGATAGGCTTAAGTGGAGCAATTATACAGCAGTACGGGGAAAAGAAGGATAACTTAGTTCTTGTAAGGACTGGTGTAGAGCAGGTTTCTCAGAATATTGTCTCACAGATAATTGCTTATCGAGAAAAACATGGTAAGTTTACCCATCTTGAGGAGTTAAAAAGTCTTCCTGGAATAGAAGCGGTAGGATATGAAAATCTCGCCAATTTTCTAACCGTTGAGCCTTCCCAGACCGAAAAAGTGAATATCAACCAGATAGAGAAAGCTCCCCTCATTTTTCTTATCCAGGGGATTATTCACAAAAAAACCACCGCCAAAATTGAGCAAGCCCTAAGAGATGAATTCAAGGAAAAAAAGAATACCTTTGAGGTTCGAAGTATTAACTTGATTGGTCCCAAGGTCAGTGAAGAGCTTCGGCGCAAAGCCGTACTGGCTATAATTTTTGCTCTGGCTGGTATGCTCATCTATATTGGCTGGAGATTCGACTTTAAGTTTGCCGGAGGAGCGGTGGTCGCCTTAATTCATGATGTCTTTATCAGCATCGGGGCTCTCTCTTTGGGGAATTTTGAGTTCAATCTTCCGGTGATCGCTGCTCTTCTCACTATAATTGGGTATTCGCTAAATGATACTATCGTCATCTATGCTCGGACCAAGGAAAATCTCAAGACCTACCGAAAGGGAAAGCGGATCTCTTTGAAAAGAATCCTTAACCTAAGTATTAATCAGTCCCTGCCTAGAACTATTATTACCTCCCTAACTACTTTCATAGTCGTCCTGGTTCTATTTCTGTGGGGAGGAGCTGCGATTCATGGGTTTACCTTTGCTCTCCTGGTGGGAATAATAGTGGGGACTTATTCCTCAAGTTTTGTAGCTACCCCCATTGTATATAGCTGGGAAAGAGGTACTCTAGAGAAGGTCCCGGTAAGACGCGAGAAAGTTGAGCTAAGGACCACTGAGGCAGAAAAAATCCCGACAGGGAAAGAAAAAATAGAGGTAGGAAAAGCTGAAGTAGGCCGAACCAATAAAGAGAAGACAAAGGCAGGAGAAAAAGAACCAGCAAAACCGGTGGAAACAAAAATCAAAAAATATAAGAAAAAAAGAGGCAAGCGACCAAAATATAAGAAAAAGCGCAGATGAGAATATTAATTGCTGCAGGAGGCACCGGGGGGCATATCTATCCCGGATTAGCCATAGCTTCCTATCTTAAGGAACACCGCCTTGCTGATGAAATTCTCATGGTGGGAGGGAAAAAGGAACTTGAGTCTTACCTTGTTTCATCACAGGGATTTAACTTACGCCAAATAAGTATCCAGAGTTATCCCAGATATTTTTCGAGTAAGTGGATAGTCTTCGGGTGGGGCCTGTGCATATCCTTTCTTCAATCCCTTTTTATTCTCTGGACATTTAAACCCCAGGTAGTTATAGGAATGGGAAGTTTCCATTCATGTCCGCTGATTATACTCGCTTCTTTTTTCGGCATTCCGAGTTTGATCTGTGAGCAAAATGTGCGGCTTTCTCTGAGTAACAGGCTTCTTGCACCATGGACATCGAGAATAGCTCTTAGTTTCTCGGAGACACAGAAATATCTTTCTCCGAGGCTACTACGAAAAACCTACCTTACCGGTAATCCTATCCGTAGCGAAATCACAAAAGTAAGAAAAGAAGAAGCAATAGAAAAGTTAGGTCTGGGTAAAGATAAATTTACCCTTCTTTTTTTAGGGGGCAGTCAAGGAGCTCATAGCTTGAATAAATTTGGAATAGAAGCGATGAAGCTCTTACTACAAGAAAAATTAGGCAAAGAAATTCAGATAATTTTCATCACCGGGAAAAAAGATGTAGAATGGGTCAGAGCATCCTTTAAATCCGTGGCCATAAAATCGCTAATCCTTTCCTACTTACCTCAAATGGAATACGCTTACGCTGCCTCAGATTTAGTTGTCTGTAGAAGCGGAGCAACAACCATGGCCGAAGTCACCTCTCGAGGACTGCCAGCTATCTTAGTTCCTTATCCACATGCTACCGGGGGACATCAATGGAAAAATGCAGAGGTTTTGCAAGTCATAGGAGCAGCTTACCTCATTTTAGAGGAGGATCTCACCCCAGAAAAATTAAAAACCACCATTTTGGACTTAATCACCAATAAAAGCTTTCTTAAACGAATGGCCGAAAAAAGTAAAGCACTAGGCAGACCACAGGCTACCAGGAAAGTAGTAAAACTAATATTTAGCCTGGTCAATCAATAAAAATGAGGTGCACAAAAAAATGCCCTTCAATTTTCTTGAGCTCAACTCAATGCTAAAAGGAGTTCGGTCTATTCACTTCATAGGAATTGGAGGAATAGGCATGAGTGGGCTGGCTCGGGTATTGTTGCAAATGGGCTATTTAATAAGCGGCTCGGATAAGAGAAAAAATAATCTAACCAAAAAGCTACAAGCCAAAGGAGCTACCATTTACCAGGGCCACGATTCTTCCCATCTTAAGGGAGTCGACTTGGTGATATTTTCCTCCATCATTCCGGCCGATAATCCTGAACTTCTGGAGGCAAAAAGAAAAAAAATCCCAGCTACCTCCAGAGGAAAACTTCTAGGATATCTCATACGAGACAAAGAAAGTATTGTCGTCGCCGGGACTCATGGAAAAACCACCACTACTTCCCTTGTTTCTTCTATCCTCCATCGGGCAGGTAAAAATCCTACTATGTTCATTGGAGGAGAGCTGAATGAGATTGGTAGTAACAGCCAATTAGGAGGGGATAGATACGCGGTAGTGGAAAGCGATGAATCTGATGGTTCCTTTTTGTATCTTCTTCCCAAAATCTGCGTTCTTACCGGTTTGGAAGATGATCACCTGGATTATTATGGCTCCCAAAATAAACTCGTTGAGGCATTTATTCAATTTACTCATAACCTTAAAGCCGAAGGTACTTTAATCGTGAATAAAGATGATCTTTTGCTAAAAAAAGTCTTAAAAAGAATCTCTTTACATTATTCTCAAAGACTGATCAGCTATGGGATAGATTCAGAAGCTGATGTGGTAGCGAATAAAGTTAGATTAGAAGAGTTTACCTCCTCTTATGAAGTTAGATATAGAGGAAAAGAATTGGAGAGGATTACGGTTGCTCTATCTGGTCTGTACAATGTATATAATTCTTTAGCAGCTATCACAGTGGGTAGAAGTATGGGAGTAGGATGGGATCAAATTAAGGTAAGTCTTTCTTCCTTTCAAGGAGTAAAAAGAAGATTTGAACCAGTAGGACAAACAGGTTCCGGGATCTTGGTAATTGATGACTATGCTCACCATCCCACTGAGATCGAGGAGGTCTTAAAGGCTGCGAAGAGAATAAAACCACGAATAGTTGTGGTCTTTCAGCCTCATCGTTACAGTCGAACTAAAATGCTTCTTTCTAAATTCGCTCGCTGTTTTAATGATGCGGATATTCTCCTCTTAACCAAAATTTATCCTGCCGGGGAAAGTCCTATAGCTGGAGTCAGCGGGAGATTATTATTCAATGAGGTTAAAGGGCACCGATCAAAACCAACCTATTATTTTTCAGCTCCGGAACAAATCCTGGATTTTTTAAGAAAAGAGTCAAGGAAGAATGACTTAATACTGACTATTGGAGCAGGCAACGTGTGGGAAGTGGGAAAGCGGTTTTTGGCAGAATCTAACTAATCTAGATCGTCTAGATTGGGAGGAATAACAGTTAGAATTTGCCTGGCTTGTTCAGGATAGTGGGCAATGAAACGAAGTTCATCATCGGTAAGGGGTTTTTGAGTGTGTACGTTAGCATAGCGAGCTAACTCCAAGATTTTATAAGTCTCTTTTTTATCCTTAAATTCAATCTCCAGCTTCTCATAGACATTCCTAAATCCTTTAATCCCACCATATTCTCCTGTAGTTATCTTTCTTCCCGTTTCTATTATCTCAGGTTCTCCTCTCCCTAATTCTTCGAAATCATAAAGTTCATAGTTACGTCTATCTTTTAAAGCTCCATCAGCGTGGATTCCCGATTCATGAGCAAAAGCATTTCCTCCCACTCCTACCTGGTTCACCGGGATGGGAATACCAAAAGCATAAGAAGCGTATTTAGCGATTTTCCAGGCTTTGGAAAGATCTACTCTTTCATCTAGAAGATTCAAGTCTTTTAGACCGTTGGACTTCCTTAAAGTTAATATTACTGATATCAAATCTGCATTACCTGCTCTTTCCCCCATTCCATTAACGCAGGTATTTATATAAGCATCTACTCCGGCATCTATAGCTCCTTTGGCTCCAGCCACTGAACAAGCTACCGCCAATCCCAGATCGTTGTGGCAGTGTATTTCTATGGGTATTTGGATTTCTTCAGCTAGATTTTTTACTCGAGTATAGATAGTAAAAGGGTCATCGCAGCCCAGCGTGTCACAATATCTTATTCTGTCCGCACCATACTCCTTAGCTACTCGGCTGAATTTCAACAAAAACGCATCATTCGTTCGAGAGGCATCTTCAGCATTTACCCCTACTACCTTCATCCCTCCCTTTTTGGCCTCCTCAAGAGTCTCTACCATCATTCCTATTATACTAGGTTTGGATAGATCCTTCTCAGGGTCCCTAACCATTCTACCCTCGAATTTTCCTTTAACCATCTGTTGAGAAGTAGATATAGATATATTAAGATACTCAACTCCTATAGCCAGAGCTCTCTTTACATCATCTTTGACTGCTCTACACCAGCCACTCAAGATTATCGGCTGAAGCACTCCCATTTTGGCGAGTTCAAGATTAGCCTTAAGATAATTTATTTCATGATTAGTAAAGGGAAAACCAAACTCTGACTGATAAATTCCCATGTCATTTAGATAAAAGTTAATAATAGTCTTTTCTAATTTGGCTAACCCCAATCTGGAGGTTTGAACTCCATCCCGGTTAGTAACATCAATTATATAAATTTTATTTTTTTTATTACCCATTTTGAGCTCTTTTGGTGTTCTTTTCGCGTTTTTACATCAATCACTATAGAAATTGACTAGGTGAATTTTTTCAGCTCCACCTCGAGATCAATCTCCACCTCAGGATGCAATTTGAGAGAAACCTTCTTGATTCCAATGACTCGAATAGGTTCGTCTAAATTAACCTTTCTGTGATCTATCTCTAGACTAAACCTCTTTTTAATCTCCTGAACAATATCCTGCGAGGTAACCACCCCGAACAACTTTCCTTCCTCCCCCATCTCTCTTTCCAATACCAATCTTACTCCTCGTAGTTTTTCTGCCACTCTAAGCGCCTTGAACTTTCCCTTCTCTCTCTTCTGTTGGATGAGCTTTTTTTTCTCCTTACATTGCTTAACATTGCCGGGAGTTGCCTTCAAGGCCAAATTTTTGGGGATAAGGAAATTACGCGCATAGCCATCAGCTACCTCGACTATCTCATCCTTCTGCCCCAGATTGTTGATATTTTCCATTAATATAATCTCCATCTTCTACCCTTTCACGCAATATACTCAAGGGGGGAAATAGGGCTTCGCCGATTCCTTCGGAATGCCCCCCTCGACGGCTCGAGAAAGTCGAGCCTGCTCCCCTCTTTTTTCTGATATCTGGTCTGCCGAGGTTTACTTCATAACAATTCAGAGAAATTACTGAAGTTCCTATGCCTGAACCCACCCTCGATTACTCAGGAAAGTATTAATATTTAGAAGATTCATACGCGTAATCAACGACTTTCCCAAGCAAGGGGAAGAGTCCCGAGATATATCTTATTTATAAGGTAAAAGCGCCATCTCTCTAGCTTTTTTAATTGCTCTGGATAACTTTCGTTGATGCTTAGCACAGGTACCGGTACGCCTTCTGTTTTTTATTCGAGCTCGACTATCGATATAATATCCGAGAGCTTTTACATCCAGATGGTTTATAGAATCACTTCTTGATCGGCAAAAAATACAAACCCTTCTTTTTTTAAGTAGAGGTCTAGCTCTCAAGGTTTTCTCCCTTCTCTTCGGGAAGAGGAATTTTGTCTATCTGGTTTTCTCCCTTCTCTTCCGGAATTTCCGGTAGAGGTTGTTTTTTTAGTCTTTGCAGAAATTGGACGCTCCAGGCAACTACCTCTGCTACCCGTCTTTTAACACCATCCTTGTCTTCATAATTACGAATCTGAAGTCTTCCCTCCACGGCTACCTGACTTCCCTTAGCCAGATATTCGGAGCAAGTCTCGGCTCGTTTCCGCCATACTACAATGGGTATAAAATCAGCTTCTCTTTCTCCTTGCCGAGTGGTAAAAGCACGATTAACGGCGATGGTAAAACTGGCTACAGGAGTTCCATCAGGAGTGTAGCGAAGTTCAGGGTCACGGGTGAGGTTTCCTATTAAGATCACGCGGTTCAGACTGGCCATTTTTCTCTCCTTCTTCCTTTTTTTTCTCCGGAGGGGCTTTTCTCCTTATTATCATCGACCTCACTATCCCTTCCCTGGCTTTAAGAAACTCTCGAACCCGATTTACTTCTGAAGAATTTATCTGAAAATTAACCGCCATAAAAAAGCCCTCTTTTTCTTTTTCCACCTCATAGGCAAACTTCCTTACCCCTATTTGCGATATATCTTCTACCTCACCTTTATCGTGGCTAACAATCTTTTTAAATCCATCTAAAAGGGTAGTTTTTTCTTCTTCATTTAATTCGGTTTTAAGAGCAAAAGTTGCTTGATACCATGCCATTTTAAGACCTCTTCTCTAGCTATCTAGTAAACCTAAAATGTATCACATCTCCGTCCTCTACCAGGTAATCCTTTCCCTCTATTTTAGCCTTTCCTTCCTCTTTGACCCGTTTCATTGATCCGACCTCAAGCAAATCTGATACCGCGACTACCACTGCTCTTACAAAGCCCTTTTGCATGTCCGAATGGACTCTGCCTGCTGCTTGAGAAGCAGTGGTTCCTTCTTCCACTGACCAGGCCCTTACTTCCCTTCCCCCGCTGATGGTGAAAAAGGTAATTAAATTTAGCTGCTGGTACACCTCTCTTATCAACTTGTTGATTCCTTCTTCTATCCCTAACTCTTTAAGGAATTCTGCTTTCTCTTGCGCAGACATTTCTGCCAATTCTGCCTCCAATTGTGCACATATTTCTATTAACCTGAGTTCCTTCTGGGAGGCATCTTCTCTCAAGCTCTTAAGTAAAAAGGATGGAGAAGTTAGGTTATTTTCATCCACGTTGGCAACGTAAAGTAAGGGCTTAAGAGTCAAAAGACCTTCTTCGACAAGCTCTTCCTTCTCCTTTTCTGTTAAAATCTTTCTCAACGCATTTCCTTCTTCAAGGCTTGTTTTAATCTTTTGTAAAAGACCAAATCTTTCTTGACTTCCTTTAGCTTTCGATTTTACCAGTTTATCCAATTTTGTCAACCGCCGCTGCACAACTTTCAAGTCAGAGAGAAGCAATTCTAACTCAATTATCTCGGCATCTCTTATCGGATCTATACTCCCTTCGGGATGGGCAATCTCTTTCCCTTCAAAGCACCTCAGTACCTCAACTAAAAGATCAACCGACCTTATTCTAGATAAAAACTCATTTCCCAGGCCCTCACCGCGATGGGCACCTCTAACCAGACCAGCTACATCTATAAACTCCACTGACGCTGGCGTGGCAATCTCGGGATCTACTAATTCGGCTAGTCTCTCCAGTCGTGGATCAGGAACCAACGCCCTTCCCACATTAGGAGATACGGTGGAGAAAGGAAACTTTGCCACCTGCGCTCCTGCTTGTGTAAGAGCGTTAAAAAGGGTTGATTTACCAACATTAGGTAAACCAATTATTCCGGCCGAGAGATTAGCCAAGCATCCTCCTCATTTATTCGGTGTAGCTCTCCTGCATTTCTGCCCTTAGGCTATTCAATAGTTCCAGATAACCTCTCAATCCTCTTTCTTCCGCCGGAGCTCTTAATCTCTTTAAAGCTCTTTCCTGAATCTGTCTGATTCTCTCCCTACTGACTCCGTATTTTTTCCCAATCTGTCTTAAGGAATAATCGCCTTTCTCTTCCAGATCAAATCTCAACTTTAATATTTCCAATTCACGTGAATCTTTTACTACCTTTTCTAGTAGTTCTCTTACCCCCTCTTTGAGCATATCTACGGCAAGCTTATAAACAGGTGGAGGTATACTAGTGTTAGAAACGAACTCGATCATTGAACTATTTTTTTCCTCTCCCATCGGTTTATCAATTGAGACTGTGGTCTGGCTCATTCCGAGCATTTGCCTGATCTTTTCTGGAGAAAAATCTACCTGTTCAGCAATTTCCTCGGGAGTAGGCTCTCTTTTTAGTTTCTGTTCTAGTTGTCTGGATACTCTGCTCAACCTTCTTAACAAATAAGCTATGTGAACTGGAAGACGTATGGTCCTTGACTGATCAGCAATAGTCCTGGATAAAGCCTGGCGTATCCACCAACTGGCATAGGTGCTAAAACGCTTTTCACATTCATAGTCAAACTTATCCACAGCCCGAGAAAGGCCAATATTTCCCTCCTGGATAAGGTCTGAAAGAGAAACTCCTCTACCGGTGTACTTTTTAGCAAAACTTACCACCAGACGAAGATTGGCTTCCATCATCTTCTTTTTGTCTGCCTCACACGATGATTTTACTTTCACTGCCTCTTTTAAGATCTGTTTTATCTTCCTTTTATCTCGGTCAGACACTATTTTCTCCATTTTCGGGAGTTCCTGTTCTAAGAAATCAACCATCTCCCTGACCTTATCTGGATTACGATCAAGATCACCAAAGTTTTTAGACAGCTTTCCTCCCTTTTGGAATAAGACGAGAAGTTCTCTATTCTTATTAATGATATCGGATAATTCTCTCATAAGTTGGATTAATTTTTGCTTTCCTTCTTTTATCCTCTTAGCAAGCTCCCTTTCTTCCTCTTTGGTGAGTAAAGGAGTTTTCCCTATGCCTTCCAAATAACTTCCAATTGTGCTTAAGGATGAATCTTGCTCCTCTGTGTGAACTGTCTCTTCAGTACGGTCTTCCACTGACTCCTCCCTATATTATTGGGTGCTTCAATTCCAACTTTTCAGAGGTACAAACAAAGCGAGAAGTAATCATCTCCCTCGATAATTGATAAGAAAGATACCTTTTTAGAATAGCCTCCAGTTCAACTTCTATGGCCTTATCACAATTTTGTTGAACTGTCTTCTTCAGGCTTGTATGAAGAAGATAATTCATCAAGAGAACGGTCTTTTTTGAAACCTCTAGCCTGTTCTTATCTTCCTCTTGGCAATCATCACAAAGAAGTCCACCTGACTTTATGCTAATAAAGAGAGATTGAATCTTTCCTTTTTCTTTTCCACAATTTATACATCTGCTTAGGTATAGCCCGTAACCCAAAATTTTTAAGAGCTTTATCTCGAAACTTCGCATCAAAAGACTTAAGTTTTGTTTAGGAATTTTTTCTAAGCAATAAAGGGTCTTTACCAGAAGTTCAAAAAGATGAGAATTTGGTTGTTCTTCTTCCAAACATTTGTCAATCAACTCGGCCAGATAACAGCTATAGGCGAACCTAAGGAGATTCTTTCTGATCCCTATAAAAGGGTAATTAATCTTACACTCGCTCAAGGTATGCAGACCACTTCTCGTAGCTTTGTGAATTACCACACTATCATAAGAAGGAGGCTGAACCTGGGCAGCAAACCTACTTTTTATTCTTCTAGCCCCCTTTGCTACCACTTTTATCTTTCCATATCTTCGTGAATAAAAAACAACTATTTTATCTTGTTCTCCTAGATCATAATCTCTAAGCACAATCACCTCACTTTTATATAATCTCAATTTCGGCCTCGATGATTGATTCGCAGACACTATAGCAAAAGAAATTTAATCGGTCAACTGACGACTGTTTCTTGACCTAATAAAATATTTTGCTATGTTAAATTATCGGAATTTTCGAGAAAGGTAAAATGCCTGAGATCAAAAGAGCTCTTATCAGTGTCTTCCATAAGGAAGGAATAGTTGACTTTGCTAAGGGACTCGCCAAATTAGGAATAGAGATTCTTTCCACCGGAGGTACAGCACGAGCCCTTAGAGAAGCTGGGATACGGGTAAGAGATGTATCAAGGTATACCCATAGTCCGGCTATGCTTGGTGGAAGAGTTAAAACCTTGCACCCCAGGATTCATGCGGCTCTTTTAGCTGTAAGAGATGACCCTGAACAGATGAAAGAAATAAAGCAATACGGTGTTGAACTTATCGACATGGTGGTGGTAAACTTTTATCCTTTCCAGGAGGTTGTGCAAAAGGCCAGGGTGAGTCTAAAAGAGGCTAGAGAAAACATTGACATCGGAGGACCTACCATGCTTCGGGCGGCAGCTAAGAATTTTCCTTATGTAGCAACAGTGACCGGTCCTGATCAGTACCCCCAGATCCTCAAGGAGTTAGAAGAAAATAGATGTTGTCTCAGCCAGGCTACCTGTCTTAATTTAGCTATGAGGGTCTTCCAGGAAACTAGTGCATACGATGCCCTTATTGCACATTACCTGGAAAAAGAAACCGGACAAAGATTCCCTGAGATAATAAATTTGAGCTTTAAGAAACAAAAAAATCTGAGGTATGGAGAAAACCCCCACCAGAAGGCTGCCTTTTACAGAGAGTGGATCGAGACTCGACCAAGTCTTTCCTCTACTGAAAAACTCTGGGGGAAAGACCTGTCCTTTAATAATCTTTTGGATCTAGATGCCGCTTTAGCCATAGTATCAGAATTTAGAGAACCAGCAGCCGTGGTAATAAAACATACCAACCCCTGTGGTGTAGGCTGTGCCTCTCATCTTCAAGAGGCTTTTAAAAATGCCTATAGTGGAGATCCTGTATCAGCTTTCGGAAGCATAATTGGATTAAATAAGATAGTGGATCCCCTCACTGCTGAAGAAATAGCTTCACCCGATAAATTTATTGAAGCCATAATTGCCCCTGACTATGAAAAAAAAGCTCTGGAAATCCTAAAAACCGGGCAAAAATGGGGAAAGAACCTACGTATTCTAAAAGTCAATGGCCTTTCAGTCAGAGGAAACCTCGGCTGCGAGATAAAAGGAGTGCGAGGTGGAATTCTTTTCCAGGAAAGGGATGAAGAAACCTACTTTTCTAGTAATCTAAGAACAGTTACAGAAAGAGCTCCCACTCAAAAGGAGCAGGATGAACTTTTATTTGCCTGGACAGTCTGTAAACACGTGAAATCTAATGCCATCGTTCTATCCAAAGATAAAACGGTAGTTGGAGTGGGAGCAGGACAGATGAGTCGGGTAGATTCTTCTAGGCTTGCCATTGGAAAGGCTGGTGATAGAGCTAGCGGTGCATGCTTGGCTTCGGATGCCTTTTTCCCTTTTCCTGATGCGGTAGAGGAGGCAGGGAAGTCAGGGATAACTGCCTTAATTCAACCGGGTGGTTCCTTGCGCGACCAAGAAATAATTGCAGCTGCCGATAGATTCAGAATGGCTATGGTGTTCACGGGGATGAGACATTTCAAACATTAAAGGAGAGCTCTCCATGTCTATTCCATTGGCTCAAAATGACCCTGAGGTTAATGAGATTCTTAAGCAGGAACTTCAGCGTCAGCAAAACAGTTTAACTCTTATTCCTTCAGAAAATTATCCCAGTAAGGCAGTCTTAGAAGCGGAAAGTTCGGTCTTGATTGATAAATATGCCGAAGGATATCCCGGTAGACGACATTATCAGGGCTGTGAGTTTATAGATGAGATTGAGAAGCTAGCCATTTGCCGGGCAAAAAAACTCTTTAAAGCCGAGCATGTGAATGTACAAGCTCATTCAGGAACACAGGCTAATATAGCTGTCTATCAGGCTTTGCTTAGACCGGGAGATACTATTTTATCCTTAGATTTGTCTCATGGAGGGCATCTTTCCCATGGAAATAGGGCAACTTTACCTCATACTCATTATCGGATCGTCAACTACGGAGTGGATAGAGAATCGGAGACCTTTAATTATGAAGAAATTCAGGCTATAGCTGAAAATTGCCATCCTCAATTGATAATAGTGGGGGCTAGCGCTTATCCGCGGGCTATAGATTACTCTCACTGGAGGAGGATTGCCGATGAGGTAGGTGCCTATCTTATGGCTGATGTAGCTCACATAATAGGCTTGATTGTTACTCGCCTACACCCGGATCCTGTTCCTTACGCTAATGTAGTCACTACCACCACCCACAAAAC
>Ga0315533_1000545_pt1 | contig 31921 bp, 23 predicted proteins | sample SalMarSW160130MG_FD_203081 | JGI IMG/M metagenome (GOLD analysis project Ga0315533, IMG submission 203081) | Salt marsh sediment microbial communities from the Plum Island Ecosystem LTER, Massachusetts, United States - Salt Marsh Sediment SW1601-30 ...
GCCAAAAATCCATAAACGCCTCTACGGTATAAAGATAATTTTCCGATATGCTGTAAAATCCTCCGGAAGCAGTATTAGATGAGCCAATTAAAGAAATTTGAACCAAGTCAAACTTTTGCTCTAATCCTTTTAATACACTTCTTCCTTCACCGGTTAAGATTTTAATTCCCTCACGGTTATAAATATTTCCCGAATAATCAGCATAATTACCCTGCAATAAGATTTTAACATCGGGATTCATTTCAATCCCCCAGATCTCTTCTGCTTCATTATAAATTCCTCCCAAGATATCTAATCCTCCTCCCGGTCCAATTATCAAAACCTTTCTTTTATCACCGATAAGATGAAATCCTAAAGCAGAAGAGATGTAATCTGAAAACTCTATTTTTTTCAATCCTTCTAAATCATTTTCGCCCCCTACTCTAGTAATCGCACTCAATCCGTCACCATCAGTGACCAGACCTAATTGTTCAGGAATCTCTCCCGAAAAGTTTAAACTTAACCCCGGGGCGTATTTTACCCCCTCACTTTCTACCACCTCTAATCTGGCGAAACTATTCTCCTGCCTATCAATTATTCGGGAATTAGGGTAGCGCAATAAAGTGAATAAACTTTTATAAGGATTTATCGGGAAAGAATAAAAACTCTCTGCTCCACTAAATAAAATAATAAAAACAAATATTCCCACAATATAAATTATTGATCTTTTATCTTTCAGTTTTAAAGAAAATAAAAAAGAAGCCAAAAAAGAGAGCAGGGGAGGGATAATCAATAAATATTTCAAACTTATATAATTAGCCAGAACTAAAAAAGAGATACAGCCTACAGACGCACCCCCTAAATCACAGAAATATATTTTGTTTACTTTTTCTGGTAGTTTAGATATGGCTAAAGAAATACAGATTCCGGCAAAGAAAAAGGGTATAGCAATGGCCAAATAATAAATCACCAAGTACAGCAATTGATATCTATCCGTTATTACTCGATAAAGGTCAAAGGGGACTTTAGAGATGACAAATATAGAGAGCAAAGAACCCAAAGAAAAAAGCAAGGAAAAGAAGAGGAGATACTTATATAAATTTTTGCCCTCAGCTTTCTTCAGCAAAGAGGAAAAGACCGATAAAAAAGTCCCACTCGCTCCATATCCTAAAAAGGCGATACTGATAATCATGAAAGCCAGATAATTCCATTGGAGAATAGAAAATACTCGCATAAGAGAGAGTTCAAAAAGCAAGACCGAAGTAGAGAAGAAGAATATTCCTGTATATAAAGAAAAATCACTATTTTTTTTAGACATTACCTTAGTGTTCATTATTTCATTCCTGTAGTTCTTCTTTAATTGCTCTTTTAATCTCAGATATATTAATCATAGTAGCCATAATCCCGCCTTTAATGAGCATTTCTGCCTTATCAAAATCGAAAAGATTGATTTCTTTAATTCCAAAGGGGACGATGACTACATCTGCTCCCTCCAGACATTGGTCGGTAATCTTTGCTTCCATAATATCGATGGATTGGTTGATTATTTCAAAGATATTAGGACCTTCAAGTTTTGATTTAACCTGCTCTATTTTTTGTTTCAAAATACCTTTTTCTTTATCAACTAAAGAAGTAATTTTTTCTGTATCCTTAAATTTTGGATTTTCCTCTTTATTTATTTTTAAATCCTCTAAATTTTCTACCTCTTTTAAGTGGTCGGTTTCTTTATCAATCATCAAGACAGTAGTATAAGGGTTTATTTTAGCCAGACTCACGGCAATAATAATATCGGCTCCCATCTTCTGAACTACATCCACCGGGACCGGGTCTACTACTCCTCCATCTACCAGGTAATAATCCTGATATTTTACCGGCGTAAATATTCCCGGAATAGAGATACTGGCCCTTACCGCATCTATTACTTTCCCTTGATTCAAGATTACCTCCGCACCGCTTTCTACATCGGTAGCTACAGTTGCGAAAGGAATTTCGAGGTCATCAAAAGTTTTATCCTTTAAAGCCAAATCATTTAACATTTCTACTATTTTTTTGCCGCTTATCAGACCTGAATGAGGGAGGGCAAGGTCTATTAAAGAAAATGTCTTACTTTTCTTCATCGAGAGAGCAGCTTCTTCTAACTGGTTAATAGAAGCTCCAGCAGCATAAAGAGAACCCACTACCGAACCGATACTGGTACCGGCAATTATATCAATAGGGATATTGTAAGCTTCAAGAGTCTGAATAATTCCGACATGAGCTAATCCCCGGGCCGAGCCGCCTCCTAAAGCCAGGCCAATTTTTAATCCTCTTTTATTAACTTTCAATAGTAATTCATCTAATTCCAGGTCTTTTTCTATTTTTATCTCAATTTTTCCTTCTTCATTAATAATTATTTTTTCTGCAAACCGAAATTCTATCATCGTATTGATATCTATAAAGTATTCTGTTTTTTTCCCGTTATCTTCAATATAATAGGCAAGGGTAGGGGAAGCAGAAAAGTAAAATATTAAAATAAGAAATAAGGTAAACTTATAAAAATATTTAAACATCATTTTCTTCTCTAATTGTATACAATTCACTATAATTTTATTCCGGCAAAAGGGGATATTCTTCTTTTATATTCCTACATTTAATGCTAAGTAAAAAGTAAAGTGTGTCCCACTTTTATTTAAAACCTAATATTACCTACATAATTATAATTCGCCATTCAAATCAAAAAACCCTTTTTATTGAAAACATTTTGTACAAATTTATTTAAAAATATAAGGGGAATATTGTCATTGCGAGGATGATATCCAATTGATATTGAATATCATCCGTGGTAATCTCGTAATAAAAAGGGGAACAATCTTTTCACCTTCTCTCATGTCATTCCCGCTCCTCTTTCTGTCATTCCCACGAAAGTGGGAATCCAGTCTTTTTTCTTCCATCTAATAACTAATAACTTTTTCTTCAAAAAAGAAGGATTTTCCAAAACTTTGTCGAATATAAATCTATGTGTACTTATAAATCAAAACGGTCAGATATCCAATCGGGATGTAAGAGAAAAGTTCAAGCTTTCTAATCGTGCTGACTTAGATGAAATAAATTAACTTATCGAATTGCAATTATTGAAACCTAAAAAAAAGGAAGAGCTCTTCATTCTGTGATGTTATAATATTCATGATTATATTCACGGATGGGTTCATGATTTATACATATTCTTATTTTTAGAAAAAAAATAGAGGAGGGGTAATGGCGAATACAACTAATAGAGAACACATTATTAATTATACGAAAAATAAATACTATTTTCACATAAACGATTTAATAGAGTACTTTACTAAAAAAAATATTAAATTTAAAAAAAATAGCATAAAACAATATCTTTATATTTTAAGAAAAGAAAAGTTTATCTACGAGTCTGGTAGGGGATGGTATTCTACAATAAAAGAGGAATTTAAATTAAATATAATACCTATAAAAACAATTACAATGTTAGCACAAAATAAATTTCCCTTTCTTGTATTTTCTTGCTGGAGTACCGAACAACTGAAAGGTTTCTTCCATCATCTACCCAGCCAATTTATAACCTTTATCTACGCTGATAAAGATTTCCTGCAATCCGTAAAAGATTTTTTATTAGAAAATGAATACAATGTGTATCTAAATCCCTATAAAATTGAAGCAGAAAAATTTGTAGAATTAAAACCACAAACTATTATACTGAGACCCTCTGTTTCTTCTCGTGTTTCTAAAGAAAAAAATCTAACAAAGATAGAAAAAATACTTGTTGACTTATTTATGGAAATGAAAAAAATTAACCTTATAGACCAAGAAGAATATATAAAGATTATTTCTAACATAGTTCTTAATTACCGGATTAATATAGCTGAGATGCTTGATTATGCAGATAGAAGAGAAGCAAAAGAGCGAGTATGGCATATAATTAAAAACTGTATAAAATTGACTAATGCCAGTTTTTAATATGATTTGGCATTAGTCAATTTTGGTTAAAGAATGATAATGATAAAAAAGGAATGTTTTAAAAACAACTGGATAACAAATAAATACCAAGAGATGAATATAGATCCGATATTAGTAGAAAAAGCAATATATGCTTTTGAGTTGCTTGGTGATTTAATTGAAAATGGTGTTCACTTTGTATTTAAGGGTGGCTCAGGATTGATGTTGCTTATTCCTGGATTCAAAAGACTTTCAATTGATATTGATATAATGAGTGAATCAGATAACGAAGACCTAAATAATGCATTCAATAGGATAACTAAGGAGGGTGTATTTAATAAATGGGAAGAAGATAAAAGGTCCTTAAATTATAAAATAAAAAAAAGACATCTTAAATTTTATTATACTTCTTCTGTAGAAAAGCGAGAGTCTTATATTCTTCTTGATATTGTGCAAACAAATTATTCATTTCTTAATACTATTAAAAGATCAATTGTCTTACCATTATTTGAAATTGAAAAAGAAATAAAAGTGATAGTTCCCACAATAAATACTTATTTCGGAGATAAATTAACTGCCTTTGCTCCTAATACTATCGGGATTCCTTACGGAAAAAATAAATCAATGGAAATAATAAAACAGTTATTTGACCTGGGAATTTTATTTGAGCACATAACTGACTTAAAAGAAATAGACCAGATTTACAAAAACATTTCTCAAATTGAAGCTTCTTACCGCGACATTAAAACACCAATAAATATATTTTTGGATGATTCAATAAATACATCTTTTCTTATCTGTCAATTAGATTTTCGTGGAAGTATTAAAGATAAATACACCAAAGAACTCCGAGATGGAATAACAAGAGTTAAAAGCCATGTATTAAATGGAAAATATTCTCATTTGAATGCAAAAGAGGATGCTTCAAAAGTTGCATACATAGCTTCTTTAATCAGGGATAATCGTTTGAATATAGATATTAAAGGATTGAAATTAGATAAAAAATATATCGATAAAATAAAGGATATAAATCTTCCAGATGAATTTAGTATTCTAAATAGATTAAAAATGGTTTCTCCTAAGAGTTTTCATTTATGGGCGATAGCGACTAAAAGAATATAGCATAAATAAAAATTAAAAAATTGATACAAAATACATTATTTTTATTTATCTTTGATTAAATAAATATTTAGAAGTAAAATATAATTAATTAATATTGAATAATACCAGATTAAAAAAACTTATATATAGTGCATAATATAAAAAGGCCACTAATACGAAACCAGAAGAAAAAGGGAGAGCTTTACATTATATTCTCAAATAAGGTTGTCGAATAAGTTGGCGATATGGTTGGCGATTTGACAAGATCGAGTAATATAAAATAGTTTAGGAGGATGAAATGCTAAGATCCTACTTAAAGAAAATTTATGAAATTATTCAGCAAGGAGATGCACGAGAAGAAACATATTATTCTACCTTAGAAAAATTACTACAGGAATATTCTGAATCAATTAATAAGAAAGATATCAAAATAACTACTTTGCCTAGACAGACAGAAGCCGGAAATTCTGATTTTAGGGTATGGGACGGAAAACAACATATCGTTGGTTATATCGAAGCTAAAAAACCAGAAACAAATTTAGATGATATTGAAATATCCGAACAATTAAAACGATATAAAAGTACTTTCCCGAATTTAATTTTGACAAATTTTACAGAATTCCGTCTTTATCGTGATGGCAGATTAATGGATAAGATTTCTCTTTACAGACCATTTATTATTTATCAATTAGATACCATTCCTCCGCTTGAAAATACAGAACAATTTTTAAAATTATTAGAGTCATTTTTTTCATTCTCACTACCCAAAATTTATAATGCCAAAACTTTGGCAGTCGAATTAGCTAAAAGAACCCGTTTCTTAAAAAACGAAGTAATTGAAGAGGAATTAAGAGAAGAAGAAAATAATAAGCAAGGTTTTATTTTAGGCTTTTATGAAGCTTTTCAGAAATATCTGATTAAAGGACTTTCTCAAGAAGGTTTTGCTGACCTTTATTCTCAGACTATTACCTATGGACTTTTCGCCGCCCGTACCCGTTCAACCGGTGAATTTAACCGTAAATTAGCCTATGACAATATTCCTCAGACTATTGGGATTTTAAGAGATGTTTTTAAATTTATTTCTATTGGCAATTTACCTATCCAGATGGAATGGACTATTGACGATATCTCAGAAGTCCTCGCAGTTGCCGATGTAAAAAAGATTCTACATCAATATTTTTATGAAGGTAAAGGGAAAGACCCAATCGTTCATTTTTACGAAACTTTTTTAGCAGAATATGATCCCCAGACCAGGGAAAGAAGGGGAGTTTATTATACCCCAGAACCAGTCGTCTCTTATATTGTACGTTCTTTAAATTCTATTTTAAAAGAACATTTTAATAAATCTGATGGTTTTGCTGATAAATCAGTAACTGTTTTAGATCCAGCTGCTGGAACACTTACTTTTTTAGCTGAAGTAGCTAAGTTAGCTATAAAAGAATTTGTCTTAAAATATGGAGAAGGTGCCCGCGAAAGTTTCATTAAAGAACAGATCTTACAAAATTTTTATGCCTTTGAATTGATGATGGCTCCTTATGCTATAGGACATTTAAAAATGTCTTTTCTCTTAGAGGAATTAGGTTATAAGTTAAAAGAGGATGAACGATTTAAACTTTATTTAACCAATACCTTGGAAATAGAAGAATTAGCTCAAACAATTATTCCTGGAATGGTTTCTCTTTCTAAAGAATCTCATTTAGCTGCTCAGGTTAAAAAAGAACAACCTATCTTGGCAATAATGGGGAATCCACCGTATTCCGTGAGCTCTGCCAATAAGTCTAAATTTATTGAAAAGGAAATGGCTATTTACAAAGAAGATGTTCGTGATGAAAGAAATATCCAGCCACTTTCTGATGATTATATAAAGTTTATACGCTTCGCTCATTGGAAAATAGATAAATCAGGTAAAGGCATTATAGGAATGATTACTAATAATTCCTATCTTTCCGGCTTAATTCATAGAGGTATGCGGAAAAAATTATTGAAAAGTTTTAACGAAATCTACATTTTAAACCTTCATGGTAATGCTCGCATTGGAGAAAAATGTCCTGATGGAAGCAAAGATGAAAATGTATTTGATATTATGCAGGGAGTTTCTATTGCCTTATTTATTAAGAATAAAGAACAGGAAATCCTTGGAAAGGTTTTTTACCAAGATGTGTATGGACTTCGAAAAAATAAATACGATTTCTTAAACTGTAATGATATTAAAACAATAAAATGGAAAGAATTAAAACTGTCTAAACCTTATTATTTCTTTGTAGAAAAGGATTTTTCACTCCAAGTTCATTATGATAAATTTTTTCCTGTTTCAGAGATATTTAATAAATTTTCCAGTGGTGTAAAGACTCATCGTGACCATTTTGTAGTTGGATTTACAAAAGAGGAAATTAAGCAAAGGATGCGAACATTTACCAGTGATTTACCAGATGATTTAGTAAAACAGAGCCTTAATTTGAAGGATACAAATAATTGGAAAACTAAGAGCGCAAGAAATAAATTAGGAAAAGAAGATTGGGGAAAATCAATATTATCTTATTCCTATCGCCCATTTGATATTAGACATATTTGTTATCATGATGGACTAATTGATAGAAATAGAATTGAGGCAATGCGAAATTTCTTTTATAAAAATTTAGGTTTAGTTACAACTCGACAATTATCGACGGATTTATTCTTTCATGTATTTATTACAGATAATATATCTGATATTTGTCTTCCATCAATAAAAACAAAAGAAAGTGGATATATTTTTCCCCTCTATTTCTACCCTGATATAGATAAAAAAGATTTATTTAATTATAAAAAAGAAAGAGAAGAAAGAAAATCAAATATTAATTGTAAGCTTTTTGAAATTTTATCAGATACTTATAAAAATCAACCTTTTTCTGAAGAAATTTTTTATTATATTTACGCAACACTTTATTCTAATATCTATCGAAAAAAATATGAGGAATTTTTAAAAATAAATTTTCCTCGAATTCCTTTTACTAAAAATTATAATTTATTTAAAGGGATGGCTGAATTTGGGGAAAGATTAGTTGATTTGCATTTACTTAAATCAACAAAATTAGAACCTCCTTTATGCAAATTTCAAGGCAAAGGAGATAACCGCGTAGAGAAAATTGAATATGATGAAAAAGAAAAGAGAATTTACTTTAATGAAAAACAGTATTTTGAAGGAGTTTCCCAAGATATCTGGCAATACCAAATTGGCAGTTATCAAGTTTGCAGAAAATGGTTAAAAGATCGAAAAGGTCGCTGTTTATCTCTCGAGGACATTAAACATTATTGCAAAATGATAACTGCTTTACAAAAGACGATAGAAATACAACAAGGAATTGATAATATTTATAAAAAAGTTGAGAAAAATATTATAAAGGCTTAATAAATTATTTAAATAAAATAAAATCAAGTCTATAAACAAGGAAAATTAGAACAATCACCATTTTTGCTAAAATAATAATATATTCCGAGGAGGTCAAAATGAGAAAAACTCAAGGATTATTTTTTAGAAAATTTGATCTTCATGTTCATACTCCAGCTTCAAACTGTTTTCTAGAAAAAGAAATAACTCCTGAACAAATTGTACAGAAAGCTATTCAGATGAAATTGAGTGCAATTGCAATAACAGACCACAATACTGGAGAATGGGTTGATAAAATAAAAATAGCCGCTAATAAGACAAATTTAACTATCTTTCCAGGGGTAGAAATAACAGCTGGAGATGCACATAATCATATTATAGCGATATTGGATGTTGATAAAACAACTAGAGATATAGAAGAAGTTTTAACTTCATTGGGGATTTCACACACTAAGTATGGGAAAGTGGATGCTTTTTCCAAAATGTCAGTAGTCGAAGTATTTGAAATAATAACAGGTGATAAATATAATGGTATCGCAATACCTGCTCATATAGATTCTACAAATGGTGTTTTTGAACAAATGAAAAAAGCTGGAGAAGCCAGAAAAAAAGTTATTCAACACTCCAGCCTCTTGGCTGTGGAAGCAGTTAATTTCCAAAAGGTAGCTAAGCTGTTAGATGGTAATGACCCAATCTATCAAAGGAAATTAGCAGTTTATCAATCTTCAGATAATCCATATCTTGATGAAAATGGAAATATAATAGTCAGTGGAGCTTATGCTGGGAAGCATAGCATTGAAGGTATTGGATACAGATATTCTTATTTCAAAGTTGATGGAAATATATCACTAGAAAGTCTAAGACAGTGTTTTATTGACCCGGAAGTAAGAATCAAACAAAGTTTTGAATATAAAAAAAGAACATACCCATATATAAAGAGTGTAAAAATAAACAGTGGATTTTTAAGTGATATAGAATATAATTTTCATCAGGGTTTAAATAGCATACTCGGAGCTAAGGGTGTGGGGAAATCCTTACTTGTTGAATTTATAAGATTTGCATTAGATCAAGAATCTACTCATCATGAAATAAGCGAAGATCATGGAGAAAAATTAACAGAGCAGTTAGGACAATATGGACAAGTTGAAATTAATATTTGCGATGAAACGGGAAAAGAATTCAAGATCATTAGAACATATAATCCTGCTGAAGATAATCCCTTAGAATGTAGAGATCTTTCTACCAATGAAATTATAAACGTAGACATTGCACAGCTATTCCCTGTATTATTTTTAAGTCAAACAGAGATAATAAAGATTGCTGAGGATCCAAACGAACAAATGAAATTCATAGATAAATTCTTTGACTTCTATAGATATCGAAATCAAATAGTCGGATTGGAATCAGAATTAAAAGAACTTGATAGAAAATTTGCTGAATCTCTTAATGCTTACCACGAACAAAAAAACTTTTATAAACAACTAATAACTTCCAAAGTTGAACTAGAACGGCTGTCAAAGCAATTAAAAAATCCAATTTTTGATGAGTTTGCAAAATTAGAAGAAAAAGATAAGGCCTTTAGAATGCAATACAATTTTTTAAAAATACTAGTTTAGCATATAGATAATTTTGAGAGAATTATAAAAAATGAAGAAATACCTGAAATTCCCAAAGTAATGTCATTAGACCCTGCTTTAAAAAGATCGCAAGAAACTATAAAAGACGCAATGTCTTTCTTGTTTGATGGGTTTGTTACTCAACGAGAAAAAGTGAACAAGGCAATTCAAAAAATTTCAGATGAATATAAAAAATGGAAACCAACCTTTGATGAGAAGAAATCAAAATTTCAAGAACAAGTGCTTAGAATAGGCGGTGATTCTCAAAAGTTAGAAGAGAAAAGAACAATAAAAGTAAAAGAAATAGAAAATCTAGAAAAGAAATTACTAGCTATAAGAAATAAGGCAAAGCAAATTAAAGAAATCTTTAAAATTAGAAATGGGAAACTTAAAGAATTAAGAGGAGTATATTCTGATTATTTTCAAGCTAGAAAGGAGAAATGTGAATATTTTGAAAAAGTTTCTAATAAGAAATTACAAATTACTATTATCGAATCAACCAATAAAGATGAATTCCACAAATGCTTAGCTTTTTTAAAACGGGGTTCTTATTTAAGAGAATGGGACATTGAGCAACTCTCCAATAAGGTTACACCCTATGAGTTTATTATAAATTTACTCCGATATGATATATCCCGAACTGATGAACTTAAGGATACAAATAAATATATTAAAGAAATTGCACAAATGACCGATTTACCTGAGGAAAAAGTTAAGAATTTAGCAGACCATCTTCTTAATACAAAAAGCTATGAAGAATTATTGCTTCTTCAATATAAAGCCTTTCCTCAAGATAGACCTGAGATAAAATACAATATTGGAGATAACAAAAAAGCAAATTTTGTTCCGCTTAAAAATTTATCTACAGGCCAAAAGTGTACCGCGATGATTATTTTAGCACTAAGTGAAGGTATTATGCCTATAATTATAGATCAACCAGAAGATTCCCTAGATATACGGGCAATCTGGGATGATATGTGTTTCAAGTTAAGAAGCAGAAAAGAAGTAAGACAGTTTATTTTTACTACACATAATGCAAGTGTAGCAGTAGCTTCTGATACAGATAAATTTATGATAATGACAGCTTCTGCAACAAAAGGAGAAATAGTATTATCTGGCGCAATAGATAATGAAGATGTAAGGTTAGAAGTAATAAATTATCTTGAAGGTGGATTGACCACTTATAGATTAAAGTATCTCAAGTACAACATTTCTAAAAAACTAAAAGAGTAATAAAAAATATGCTGTTAATTTAAATAGGTATAGATTATTGCCATATGTATTGTGCATGCTCAATAATTCGGTAATTTTTTCTCGCTTTTCATAAGGGCTCCAATAATCTCTATTTCCCACATATTTTCTTTGATGATTATGTTTAAATGAGGAGCTTTAAAGATCAAATTTTATTAAAACATCTTTATCGATAAATTAAATGAAAATAATTTTAATGCAATGCAATCCATTACTACTTATGCACTTGTCATTACCTCTACGCAATTATCACTATATCATATTATTAGTAACTGTATGATATTTATAATATAAAAAAGGGGGACAGGAATATTATGTTAGTTTTTATTAGTGATTTACATTTTGTGGATGAAACTGCTGAAAAACACAATATACCAACTTTAGCTTTTGAAATTTTTTTGAGTCACATTAAAGTTCTTGCAGATAGAGTTAGAGCTAAGGAGTTAAAAATTGTTTTTCTTGGAGAGATATTTGACCTACTGAGAACAGAAGAGTGGTTTAACGAGAATATAGAAGATCGGCCATGGGGAAAGAACAAGGATAAGATGCATAATAGAGCTAAAATTATATTAAATAAAATAGACGAAAAGAATAAGGACACATTTAATATTTTCAAACCAGCTGCTCTTGAAAATCGTTTTGGAAATATAAAAACAGAAACTATTTATATACCAGGGAATCATGATCGTCTCTGCTTTATAATAGACGATCTTAAGGAAAAAGTAGTAGATATTCTTGGATTGAAAGATAGTAATCCAGATAATTTTAAGCATCATTTTTCCAGTGTTAAATATGGGGTATATGCGCTACATGGTCATTTCTTTGATAAATTCAATTACGAGGGAGGGCCTGATCGTAGTGAAAAGGATTATAAGTTAGTTCCTATTGGTGATCCTATAACGACAGAACTCATTGCTAAGCTTCCTTATAAACTTGTGAAAAATATAGAAAAAGCTAAATGTATTTTAAATGAAAAAGAGATAGAGAAATTAAAACAAAATTTTCAGGACATTGAGAATATACGTCCATTATCTGAGACGTTAAAATGGCTTATTTATCAAGTAGATGCGAATAAGAATGTGATAGATATTATTGAGAAAACAATTGATGAAGTAGTGAAAGAATTTCGAAAGTTAGAATTTGTTAAAAAGTGGTATAAACATCACGATAAAGGAAGATTTGATATGGCTGATAAGATACAATTTATTCTTAAATTTCTGGAAAAATTTAAAGTATTCAACTTAAAAAGGTTACTAAAAGAAGCAGATAAAACCATAAAGAAGATTGGAAAGGAAAGTGCAGTTAAAGGAGCAGAAGAGTTGTTGTCTAAAATAGACAAACGTATACATTACATTGTGATGGGTCATACGCATACACCCTTAATGGAGGCGCTTGTTCTAAGAGATGAAGGTGGGATACCATGTGAATATGTTTATTTTAATACTGGAACTTGGAGAAAAAGTTATTATGCATGTAGAAATAGAAGTGGCTTTATTGGCTGGAAAAATATGACTTATGTAATATTCTACACTGAAGAAGAAAAACCTAATAAATATAACTTGCCTGTATTTGAAACCTGGAGTGGTTCATTAAAAATGGAAGAATAATCATTAATAATAAAATATGTTGTGAACATAACAGGGAATCGTTGTAGTAGCTCAGTAATTCGATACCTTTTCTAATAAATAAAAATACTAAAAATATAAACTTCAAAATTATAAAAAGGAGGAATAATAAAATATGAATAATAATAAATTAGATATAAGTTTACATTTTTTAAAATTATCGCATAATTATCTTTCATTAGTAAGGAATGCTTTAGAAGTGGCTATAGAACAAGGTAATGTTTTTGTGGTGATAAAAGATCATAAAATTTCAGAAAAAGAACTTACAGAAGAAACAAAGTGGAGTGATTTTAATATAATTGTTCCAATATTATACAATTTTTATCATGGATTAGAATTATTAATGAAAGGCTTTTTAATTTTAATAAAAGATTATAATTTAAAAAGAACTCATGATATTAAAAAATTATTAAATGATTTTTGTACTAATTATAAAAAAGAAATAGAAATTATTGAACTTTTAAATAAATATGTTGATATAAATTTAATGCCAAAAATTCTATCAAAATTCCTAAAAGAAAATAAAATTAATGTTGATGAATTTTATGTTTTTTTAAGATATCCTTTTGATAAAAGAAATGAAAAAAAGTTTAGTTATTATCAGCTACACGGGAATGAAGAAGAAGGTTTAAACTTATTCAAAGAAATTGTAAGTGATATAGATATTCTAATTCCTAAAATTGTAAAATTATATAGAGAAAAAGAAAATGAAAATCAATAATTGTAACAACAAATATATTCAATTTTATATTATTAGTAAATTCTAATATGAATGAAATAGAAATAAATTTGAAAAAGTTTATTTAAATATAAAATATGGACAAAATATAATAGGGTCTGTCTGTCCCCTATTTTCTAAAATATTCAATAATTAATGGTGGGTTAATTATTATGAAAAAACAAAGTATGAATAAAATTGAATTTAGGTTGCGGCGGATTGCTCGAATTTGGAGTATGGGGTGGCCATTTATTTAATATATTACATTTTAAATTTCTGATCCAGATTCTGTCTGACCCATTTTAGACTTTCTTCTATGAATAATCTGTCCTTTTCCTCTTTTTCTTTCTTTTTAAGAGCTAATTTATTTAGTTTTACTATTTTACTTTCCGATTCCATTTCTTCTATTTCCATTATTTTTTCTTCATCATCATTTTCTTTTTTAGATGATTCGGGATTAAGATAATTAGCTTGCAAGGCAGTAATTAGCCAGCCGGCTGGATTTATTACATTCCTCTTAATTTCGAGCAGGTCTAATTTCTCCTCAATATCTTCTAAGGAATAATTTAAGATTATTTTATCAATTAATTTTTTATCCAAATTTAATTTTTCCAATTCTTTTTTTATCCTTTCTGTCTTTGGAGATTTTTTATTCTCAATAATTACTTTCTTTGGGTTATCCTGAAAAGGAAATTTCCCAGCTATTCCGGAGATAATTTTTTCATTTTCTTCCGGTAGTTTTTCTGTCGGGGGATAAAGAATATTTTCTTTATCTAATAGGACTATCTGATAAAGATTGTGGTCATACCCTCCGGAGGAAGATCTTTGTTTTACTATTTTTTTGATTAGACCATATTCTAACAGGGTATTACGGTATTTAATTAAGGTCTTGGTGGTAGTGCCCATCCTTTTATTTAGAGTTTGAATTGAAGGCCAGGCGGTATCTTTTCCTTTATAGCAGTAACTTAAGAGCTGGAGATAGAGCATAGCCGGGCCAAGGCCGATTTCATTTACCCAGTGAGCCAAGAAGTAGTCCTGGATAGTAGTAAAAGAAATAGTTTGTTTAGCTGGTATTTTTCTTTCCATAGTTTTACCTTCCTTTGAATAGTTTTTTAATTACAGGTTTCGGGTTGCAAGTTGCAAGTTACAAGATTATATCTAGCGTATAGCGTATAGTGTATTCCCCCTCACCCCAACCCTCTCCCTCCGAGGGGAGAGGGAGTGAGAAGGGAAATATTTACCCCTCTACTTATATAGATACAAAAAAGAGGTCATTTTGCTACACCCTGATGAAAAAAATTTGAAATAATTTTCTCCCTCTATCTAGTAAGAGCAAAAAAGAGGTGAAAACGCAAAAGATTGGGAAAAAAATTTAAAAAAATAGGCAACAGCAACAATTAAAAGATAAGGATAGATTCCTACTTTCGTGGGAATGACAAAGAAGGACAGCAGCAGCAACAGCAGCAGGGAAAAAATTCCACCCTAATGTTGTTGTTATTCTTATATTGTTCTTGTTCTTGTTTGTTGTTGTTAGTGTGGAAAAATTCCACTAGGGGTAGTGGAGAATATCCAGTAGGGTAGTGGAATAATTCCAGTAGGGGGTAGGAGAATATTTACCTTATTGTAAGGATAGATTCCCGCTTTCGCGGGAATGACATAAGAGAAGCGGGAATGACAGAGGAGGGAAGGGGATGACAGAGAGAGGACGGAGATTGATAAAAATTTGAGGAAAATGATTTTATTTCTAAAAAAGAGGGTTTTTAGGAATTTTGTTGAATATAATAGTATAATATAGATAGATTCTTAAAAGTAAGAATCGAGCTTAAAATTTAAAAATTGGAGCTTTTTGTGATAAGGAGGTAATAATCATGAAATTCTTTCGGACAATTGGTTCGCTTGCTTTTGTAATTGGGCTCTTTATTGCTATCTTTGTGGGAGGGATTTGGCATGTGTGTACTGAACCTAGCTTGCCCTGGTGGTTGAAAATTGCCATTTACTGTCTTTTAGGTGGTATCCTGTTGGTCTTACTGACAGTAGCCCTTGAACAGAAAAAGGGCAAAGCTCAGGAAGAAGAACTCCCAGTTGGTGAGATACAAACTCGTATATTACTTCAGAATTCTGAAGAAGTACCGGGTAGCGAGATTACTAAGGTTTTAGGTTTAGTCAAGGGACATACTATCTTTGCCATTTGGATTGGAAGAGATTTATCTGCCATAGTGAGACTTGTTCTTGGTGGTGAGTTGATTGAGTATACCGAGATGATGGGGAAAGCCCGCATGGTAGCTTCTAACCGTATGATAGTTCAGGCTGAAAAATTAGGAGCAGATGCCATCATTAACATACGTTTTGTGACTACCAGTGTTATAGGTAGTGCTGCTGAGCTTTTGGCCTATGGCACAGCTGTCAAGCTCAGTAAACCAAAGACAGAGGTTTAAATATTAAAAAGTAGTTAATCAGATTGATAACTGACCAAAAGATTGGTAGAATATCAAATAAAAGAACAGAGGGAGTGATTAAGGTAAGTATATTTTTTGTGGAGACCCATACCCATCTTGATTTAATAAAGAGAAGTGCTCAGGAAGTAGTAAAGGATGCAGAAGAAAAGAAAGTAACCAAGATGGTTACTATAGGAATTGATTTGGAATCCAGTAAAATTGCCCTGGAATTTGCCTCTCGTTTTGAAGGAGTTTATGCAGCTATCGGTTTTCATCCTCACGAAAGTAAATTTTTAGATGAGGAGAATTTAAAAGAATTAGAGAAATTAGCTAAAAAGGGTAAGGTGGTGGCCATCGGGGAGACAGGTTTGGATTATTATTGGAAACATAGTAACTTAGCTTGTCAGATAGAGGCTTTTAGGAAACAGATAAATTTGGCTGGGAAATTAAATTTACCTATTATTATCCATGACCGTGAGGCTCATCGGGACACTTTAAAGATTCTGGCTGAGGAGGCCAAAGGCTTAAAGATAATTATGCACTGTTTTTCCGGGGATTTGGATATGGCCAAAGTATGTATAGGACGAGGTTATTATCTGGGGATAGGTGGAGTAGTAACTTTTAATAATGCCAAAAAACTCAGAGCCACAGTGAAAGAAATTTCTCTGGAAAACTTGGTTTTGGAAACCGATTCGCCCTATTTAGCTCCGCATCCTTTTCGGGGGAAACCAAATGAACCGAAATATATTCCTTTAATTGCCGAAAAGATTGCTGAAATAAAAGGAGTTTCCGTAAAAGAAGTAGCAGAGAGAACTTCTGCTAATAGTAAAGAAATATTTGGGATCTAATTTAAAAAATTTGACATAATAAAGAAAGAAAGGTATATTATTTAATAACATCTTATAAATTAACAGTTGGTTGGTTGAATAAAAATGAAAATTGGAATACAAAGCACAAATAATATGATCAATAACTATTACTATTATTACTATTACTATTATCTTGAGGGGGTATATGCCTAAGGGATAAATAGTAATGCTGATTTAGATTGCTATTATCAAAAATGAAACCATAGGCATGTGCCTCCCAAGGCATGCCTGTGGTTTTTCTTTTTATAAATTAAAAAGTAGGGCCATAGGTGTTTTTAATTTTAACATCTTTGGCCCTACTTTTATTTTCTGAGAGTAAATATTAATTTTATGTCGATAAAGAGAAGGGAGGAGATTGAAATGTAAGACTAAACATGGAATAAGCGAAAGATTGTACAAAGTAATTTAAAAATTAGAAGAAATAAAAAGGAGAGAAAATTATGAAAAAGATGAAATTAAATTTAATTAAAACTATATTAATTTTGTTATTGGCGATAGCACTTATGATTGTAGGGGGAGTATCATCCTTAGCCGGGGCTCAACCTTTGGTAATTGGTATAACTCAGATTGTAGAACATCCTGCTTTGGATGCTGCCCGTGATGGTTTTATAGCTGCTTTAGAAGAAGCAGGATTTAAGGAAGGCGAAGATGTAGTCTATGATTTACAGAACGCTCAGGGAGATTTTACTAATGCTATTTCTATTGCTCAGAAATTTAAAGATGACAAGGTGGATTTGATTGTAGCCATTGCCACCCCCACTGCTCAGGCAACTTTACAAGTTAACAAGGAAATTCCGATAATTATTAACGCAGTAACTGATCCGGTAGCAGCAAATCTAGCTAAAAGCTGGGAAAGCTCTGGGAATAATCTTACCGGGATGAGTGATGCTGCTCCAAACAAGCAACAGGTAGAACTCATTCCTCAATTTTTACCTGCAGCTAAAAATGTAGGAACTATCTATAATGCCGGTGAAGCTAATTCAGTGGTTCAGATTGATGTGGCAAAAGAGGTTTGCGAAGAACTTGGCCTTAAGCTGATAGAAGTAACGGTAAGCAATTCCAGTGAAGTATTAATGGCAGCTCAATCTTTGGCTGGCAGGGTGGAAGCAATATATATTGTTACAGATAATACGGTAGTATCAGCACTGGAATCTGTAATCAATGTGTGCAATCGACAGAAGATTGCCCTGATTGTTGCTGATCCGAGCTCGGTTGATAGAGGAGCTTTAGCTTCTTATGGTATTGATTATTTTTCGTTAGGTAAGAAGTCCGGAGAGATAGCACTAAAGGTAATTGAGGGAGCCAAGCCTTCTGATATTCCTATTCAGACTATCACTGACCCAAATGAATTACAATTTGTGGTGAACTTGGATGCAGCAAAAACCATTGGGATTTCTGTAAGTGAAGAGATTATAAAAGCAGCGGATAAAATTATAAAAGATGGTAAAGTGCAGGGTGATTAATCCCTTATTAAAAGAAAGGATCAGATAATATGCCGATAAGTCTTTTTCTTCATGCGTTAGAACAAGGATTAGTTTTTGGAATCATGGTCTTGGGAGTATTTATTACTTACAAGATATTGGATTTTCCTGACTTAACCGTTGAAGGTAGTTTTCCTTTGGGGGCAGCGGTAGCTGCCAAGGTGATTTTTTCTGGTGGAGATCCATTATGGGGTACATTTTTAGCCATGATAGCGGGTTCCCTTGCCGGATTAATTACCGGATTATTGCATACCAAATTAAAACTGACTAATCTTTTATCAGGAATTTTGACAATGACTTTACTATATTCGGTAAATTTAAGAATTATGGGAAGACCAAACATCCCCTTATTGGGAAAAATTACCTTATTAGGAGAAATAAAAAATTATTTTCCTAATTTGTCGATGGATTATCTGATTCCTTTCTTTTTTCTGTTTCTGATTGTCATACTGAAATTTATTATAGATTATTTCTTGTCTACAGAAATAGGCCTTACCATCATTGCCACCGGAGATAATGAACAGATGATTAAGAGCCTGGGAGTTAATACAGATTTAACGAAACTTATGGGTCTTTGCATTTCTAATGCTTTAGTGGCTTTGTCAGGAGCACTTTTTGCTCAGTATTCTGGATTTGCTGATGTAAATATGGGTTTAGGTACAATAGTTGCGGGATTGGCTTGTGTAATAATTGGTATTAGTATTATAAAAATTCCTACTATTTTCTGGAGGACAATCGCTGTATTAGTTGGTTCTTTAGTTTATCGTTTAATTATGATAATTGCTTTACGTTATGGTTATAGTTTTGGCTTTAAGCCAGGAGATTTGAAAATGATTTCTGTTTTACTGGTAATAATAGCCTTAAGTGTGCCTTTTATTAAAGGTAAACTTAATTTTGCAGATAGATTTAATTTAGGAAGAAAAGATCTTCAAAATAATAATGGAAAGGAAGTTTAATCTATGCTGATAATTAAAGAATTGACTAAATATTTTGCCAAAAACAGTCCTCATGAAACTCTGGCTTTAGATAATTTTGACTTGCGGATTAAAAAGGGTGATTTTGTTACAATTATCGGCAGTAATGGTGCTGGCAAGTCAACATTATTAAATTTAATTGCTGGAACTCTACAGCAAGATAAGGGAGAAGTAAGTCTATTAGGAAAGGCGATTACCTGTCAGCCTGAATATCAAAGAGCTCGATGGATTGGAAGAGTTTTTCAAAATCCTCTTTTAGGTACTGCTCCTTATATGACTGTTGAAGAAAATTTATCTTTATCTTTAAAAAGAGAAAAAAGAGGATTACGCTTGGGGATTAATAAAAATTTACGCAATTTTTTTCGGGAAAAACTAAGTGAATTAAATTTGGGGCTGGAAAATAATATCTCAAAAAAGGTGGGTTTGCTTTCCGGGGGGCAACGGCAGGCAATGACTATGCTGATGGCTACCATGTTTAAACCTAAAGTGATACTTTTAGATGAACATACAGCTGCTTTGGATCCGGAAAGCAGTAAAAAGATTTTGAAATTAACTCAAGATTTAGTAGAAGAACGACAGGGAGATTTAATTACTTTAATGGTTACCCACAATATGAAGCAAGCTTTGGAAGTGGGTAATCGTACTGTGATGATGGATAGGGGACGAAATATTTTTGATATTCAAGGAGAAAAAAGAGAAAAGATTAATGTAGATGATTTAGTAAGACAGTTTTCAATATTAGGCAATCGAAAAGATAAGTATGTAGAAGATAGAATGGTCTTGATATAACCTATTGTACTTGATATAAATAAAAAGAGTCTTGTGTTTGTATTGCATACGAATTCAAGACTCTTTTTTGTTTAGGTTGGCTTTTTGTATTATAATAAGAAACAATAGAACTATATAAATATTTTAAAAGGTTAATGTAAACTTTTTTATTCCGGTTCCTGGTTTTTTTCTTTTATTTTTTAACTATCCAACCAGGTTACAAGTAATGTAATGTGTAATATGTGATAAGTAACGTTTAATAAGTATCTGTTTTTATAATTTCAATAATTTAATCTTATTACTCGTTACATATTACTTGTTACTGTATCTATACGAGATACGAGATACTAATTTTAAAGGGAGTGGAAGGGTATTGAGTAAAAGATTATATTATGAAGAACCATATCTGCAAGAGTTTAAAGGAAAAATATTAGAAAAAATAAAAATAGATGGCAAACCTGCTCTTATTTTGGATAACACTTGTTTTTATCCTACTTCTGGTGGTCAGCCAAATGATTTAGGTTATATTCAGGGTGTGTCAATAGTTGATGTAATAGAGGATAATGAGAAGATAATCCATGTATTAAAAGGAGGCATTGAAGAAGAATGCGGAGATACAGTAATAGGAAAAATTGACTGGAAGAGAAGATTTGACCATATGCAACAACATAGTGGGCAACATATTCTTTCTGCTGCTTTCGAAAAATTATGGAATGCCGATACGGTATCTTTTAATTTGGGGAATGAAATTTGCACTTTAGATATCATGAAAGATAACATTAATTCCGAGGAAGTAAAAAAAGCGGAGATATTATCTAATAATATCGTTTTAGAAAATAAACCGATTAAAGTATATTTTGTAGACCAAGAAAGGGCAAATGAATTAAATCTAAGGAAAATTCCTCCTCAAAAAGGAGATATAAGAATAGTAGAGATAAAGGATTTTGATATATGTGCCTGCTGTGGTACTCACTGTGGGACTGCCGGAGAGGTTGGCTTGATTAAAATTTTAAAATGGGAGAAAAGAGGAGAAAAAATACGGTTGGATTTTATATGCGGTAAGCGTTCTTTGAAGGACTATTATTGGAAAAATGAATTAATTAAGAATATTTCTAATAAATTAACGATTAAAGATACAGAGCTGGGAGAAGCAGTGGAGAGAGTGTTAGAGGAACGGAAAGAAACCAGGAAAGAATTAAGAGAGATCAAAGAAAAATTACAAGAACATGAAGCAAAAAGATTAATCGATGAAGCCTCTATAAGAGATAATAGAATAAAGATTATAAACAAAGTGTTTGAAGAGAAAAATTTTCAAGAAGTAAGAGGATTAGTACAGAAGATTATTAATCTGGATGACAGTGTAGTTGTATTATCTGGAATTAAGAGTAAAGGAGATGGAGGGGGAGCAAAGATATTGTTTGCCTGTTCCAGGGTTTTAGAATATGATATGAATGGGCTGATAAGAGAAGCGGGAAAATTTATCGAAGGTCGGGGAGGCGGAACTCCCAATTTTGCTCAAGCCGGAGGGAAAAGGGCAGAGGGAATTGAAGATGCTCTTAATTTTGCTATAGAGCATTTTCAAGAATTTATTAAAAAATGAGAAAAAATAGAAAATTAATAAATAAATTAGTTTCTGTGATAGTTTTTCTTTTAATAGCCTTTTTATTGGTGAGTTTTAATTCATTTTCTGCAGAAAGAGACTTAAACAAAGAGCAGAAATTAGGGAAGAGATTATCTGAAGATATTGAGAAAAAATATGAAGTAATTGAAGATTTAAATCAAAATTCATTAATTACTGAGATTGGTAATAAATTAGCCAGAAATTCTGAGCTTAAAGGGATGAATTATCATTTCAAGATATTAAATATAGAAGGGCCCAACGCTTTTTCTATTCCCGGCGGATATATTTATGTAACTTATGATCTTTTTGATTATATCCAGTCAGATGACGAACTTGCAGGTATTTTGGCTCACGAAATTGCCCACGTAATCCACAATCATGCCTTAAAACAGACCAGAGATAATACTAAATTTACCTTGTTAACTATTTTAGCCGTTCTTTTAACCAGGGAACCGGATGTAGGCGTATTAGGAAAGCTTACTACTATAACTCTTCTCAATCAATACAGTCGAGAGTACGAAGAAGAAGCAGATTTAACTGCTATAGATCTTTTAACCAAAACAGAATATAATCCGGTAGGTTTTTTAACTTTTTTAGAAAGATTATATACCCGGAAAATGTTTAAACCTGAAGTAAATTTGGGGATATTTCAAACTCATCCTGAAACTGAAAACCGGGTTAATTACGTAAAAGATAAACTAAAAGAAAGAGGAATAGATATCGATAGGCGGGCTACCACTGATTATCTTAAAGTAGATATCAAATATATATTTGAGGAGTCTTTTTGTACCGGTACCATCTCTATTGATAATATTCCTATCTTAAATTTAACATTTCCGATAGGTCATGAACTTTACCTGGAAATGATAGAAACTGCTAAAAATCTGGATAAATTCCTTAGCATTGATTTGGCCCCCTATGAAATAAATATTTTAGTAGAAGGAACTACCTCTACGCTCCTAATTCGTAATAATAAAATAATTTCTTTAGATGATTCAGAAACAATTTATTTAAAAAAGACTGCTGAAGAAGTATTGCATGAAACTAAGAATAAGATTAGGCAGGTGCTTTGGGAGTTCAGACTTAATATGCCTTTTGATATTAAGGGAAATTTAGAAGATAAATAGGGATAGAAAAATATTTTATTTGGTTTTAATGTAATAAAATCGCCCATCTCTTTAATAAAGGATGGGCGATTTTCGTTTTATCACATTTTGTTAAGTTCAAATTTCAAGTAAATGTTCCTGATTATTTAATGACTCCTATTTTCATAAGGAATACTATGAAAAGAGCGATAGGAGCAACGTATTTGACCAGGAAGGCGTATCCGGTGCCTAAAGTAATAGGGCCTGTTGAACCTTCGTTTCCAGCTTTGATTGCTTTGTTAGTTCCCCAAACCCAACCGACGAAGATTAGGAGTAAGAAACCACCTAGAGGTAGAAATATATTTGATGCAACAAAATCAAGTGAGTCTAAAATATCTCTTCCGCCAATAATTTTTATATGTGACCATACGCCTAAACCCAGGGAACAGGGAACACCTAATAGGAAAATAATGATTCCCATAACAATGGTGGCTTTCTTACGAGCCCATTTAGCTTCATCAATGAAATAAGCACAAACAACTTCGAGTAGTGAGATTGCAGAAGTAACCGCAGCAAAGGTCAGTAATACGAAGAAAATTATTCCGAAGAAGTGACCAATGGCACCCATAGATGCGAAGACAGCCGGAACAGTTATGAAGGTTAGCCCTGGTCCTGCACCCGGTTCTAATCCGAAAGCAAATACTGCCGGGAAAATCATCAGACCGGCCAGGAAAGCGATAAGTGTATCAGCTCCGGAAATCCAGTAAGAGTCAGTAGGGATATTTGAATCTTTTTTAAGATAACTTCCATAAGTAATCATACAACCCATACCCAAACTCAGTGAGAAGAAAGCCTGTCCTAAAGCAGCTAAAATACCCTCTGCACTTAATTTGCTGAAATCCGGATTGAGGTAGAAAGATAATCCTTTACCTGCTCCGGGGAGAGTTACTGAACGTATTATTAAAATTAACATTAATATGACTAAAGCGGGCATTAATATTTTTGTCCATTTTTCGATTCCCTTTTCAACACCAGACATAACGATTCCTATACATATTGCCATAAATATACCATGCCAGACAAGTGGAGCGACAGGAGAAGTAATAAAGGTACCAAAAACACTTCCTGCATTTTCACCACCTGCTGCCATATAGGCACCCGATTTAAAGATATAGGATATCGCCCATCCGCCGATAACTGAATAGAAAGAAAGAATAATAAATCCGGCCAATATTCCCATAGCTCCTACAAGCCACCAGGAGCTTTTTGGTACTAATTCTTTAAATGCACCGACCGGATTTTTAGAGGTTAGACGACCTATCAATAATTCTGAATTCATTACCGGGATACAAACTAAAATAACAAAAAGTAAATAAACAATTACAAATGCTGCGCCACCATACATTCCGGTGATGTAGGGGAATTTCCAGATATTTCCCAATCCAATGGCTGAACCGGCAGCTGCGGCTATAAAACCGACTCGTGTTCCCCAGTTGCCTCTTGCTTTGATTTCCATTTAAAAAACCTCCTTGTTTTTTTGTTTTTTTTGGAAAATTTCAATGAATTTTAAATGAATTAATAAATATATAATATTTCGCGAGATTTTTAAGATAAGTATTTTACTATCTTTTTCAGTAGCATCACCTGCCTTTTGTCATAATAGAGTGAAATTTGCAAGTAGAATAGGTTGTTTTAGATAAAAAAATAAGTATAGTTAATAAAAATAAAAACAATAATGTTATCTAATTATTATATATACGACATAAATATAAAAAATCCTTCTTTTTTTTAAAAATATTTTAAATTTTTTAAAAAATTAATTTAATCAGTTTTAGATGATCATTTAAATGAGTTAATTTAGTTAAATGCTATATTTGAAAAGGTACGGGAGTAAAAGATAAGACACAAAAAATTAAGGCGCAGATTCCCAATATTTTTCTCCTTTTATCTAAAGGAGTAAAATCATCTAATGGTGGAGGATGATTAAATCCAAATATAAGAAGTAAGACCAATAATAAGGTCCACGCTGGGTTAACAAATATACAAATAAGGCCTAAAATACCCAAAGTTATATAATAAGCAATTTTATTATTTTTACCTAACAAGGAATAAATTATATGTCCGCCATCTAACTGTCCAACGGGAAGGAGATTTAAAGCAGTTACAAACAATCCCACCCAGCCAGCATAAGCTATAGGATGCAGGATTATATCCTGGCCTTCGGGAAGATGACCGAACATAATTTTTTCTATAAAGGAGAACAGTATGGAGCTTCCCAGGGGAATAACTGGCACCTCAATTTCTGAAATTACTGCTACTTCTGATAATTTAAGCCCGATTATTATAGTGGGAATAGTAAGAACTAAGCCTACAAAAGGCCCGGCTACCCCGATATCAAATAAAGCTTTACGATTGGGCATAATTCCTTTCATTTTGATAACTGCCCCCAAAGTTCCAAAAGGAGATAGAGGGAAGGGGATAAAAAAGGGGAGAGTTACTTCTACTCCCCATCTTCTGCTAACAAAGAAATGGCCTAATTCGTGAGCAAGTAGAATAGTGATTAAAAATAGGGCATACCAAATGCCACCTACAAAAAAACAAGAAATTATAGTCAGAAGAAATAAAATTAAGTGTAAAATTACTCTTCACCTCGTTATATTATATTGCTTTCTAATCAGTATAGATTTATTATATATTATTCTTCTTTATTTGCAAGGTCTTAATACGTATCAAGTATCGAGCGTCATGTATTGCGAAAAAAAAGAAAAGATTTAGAAAAAAAGATAGAATAAAAATTAAAATCGGATTAATTCTTTTTAATTTTTATGTTTTGGGGTAAAATGGGAATAAGAAAATAGTTTTTGATAGGGATACTATTAAGTATGAATAAAGATGGAAAAAAAGTAAGGGCACATCTTTTAATTTCAGGGAGAGTACAGGGAGTAGCTTTCCGCTATTATACCCAGGATATTGCCCAAAACTTAGGAGTAAAGGGATGGGTTAGGAATTGTTGGGATGGTAAAGTAGAGGTAGTTGCGGAAGGAGAGGAAGAAAAAGTAAAAAAGCTAATAAGCTGGTGTTATCAGGGACCGGGAAGTGCAATTGTAGAAAAAATAGACATGGAATGGGAAAAATACAGAGGAGAATTCAATTCTTTCGGTATCAGGGGATAGTAAAGGATTCCAATTAAATAATAAAAATGGAGGATTTATCTTAATAATCATGAATTATATTAGGAAAGAAAAATTATAAAGAGAAAGCAAGATTAAAAATATTTTTCAATTCATTGGTTTTTATATTATAATTTATTAAGGTGCTATAAGTAGGAATAAATATTTAAATTTATTTTGGAAGGGGGGAAGCAAAATGTGGATTATTTTGGGAGGAATAGCAGCCGTAATTTTAGGGATATTAGGATTAATTGAATGGTGGTTATTATTTCTAAAAGCTTTAGCAGCCTTGGTGCCTTTTATTTTATTGATTGGTGGAATATTTGCGATAATAATAGGCATAAGTTCTGTTAAAGAAAGAGCAGAAGAGAAAAGAGAAGAAGCTGCCGAGCAATCTACAGAAAGCGATAAATCCTAATTAAAAGCAAGATAGATGATATTTAAATTTATATAAAATTACAAAGGATTTTAGAAAGTGAGCAAAGATTTTAAACCTAAACTGAAGAAGCCGAAGTTTAAAGAAGATTTGGAAATTGCCGTAACCGTATTAATAATGATTTCAGTTTTTTATGGGCTAATTTATTTTGGGGTAGATAAAATATTGACTACGGCAATTGTTGCCTTATTGGGAATTTTTATGGAGATAGCCAGACAAGTTTTTTCTCAAGTTATTTTTATCATTCAATCAATTCCCTATATAGGGCCGATTGTAGCCAAAGTAATAGTTTGGCCCTTCTTTATTACTATAAATGGGATAGCGTACCTGGTGACTTTAACCTTTATCAGGATTAGAGGGGTTAAAGAGGTAACTAACGCCAAGCTTTTAACTACTGTTTTTCTCGTTGGAATATTATTAGGATTTATTTTAGGACGGGTTGTTAAAATTATATAGTTAGTTAGTTGGTTACTTGGCTAGTTAAGAAAATAGAAAAAAAGAATTAGGAATCCAGGAGTCAGGAGACAGAATTCAGAATATTACAAGAGAATAAAGTGGAATTATAATTTTCGTCATTGCGAGGAGCTTTAGCGACGAAGCAATCCCAATTGAATTCTGAGATTACCGCACTTGCCTTTGGTAAGTTCGCAATGACAGAGAAGAAAAATTGCGGATAGTTTGAAGAGCGAAAAGCCGAAAGCGCAAAGCTAAATTCGTATCTCGTATCTCGTGAATCGTATCTTGTTAAGAAAATAGAAGCCAGAAGACAAAAAGAAACAGTGATGAGCAATATGTTACAATTAAATAGTTGTATGTTCCAGATTGCAGGTTTTTTCTCTTTTCGTTATTTAAATCCGAACGCAATACGATATACGAAAAAAGGTTTTGAGTTTTGAATTATGGTTTTTCGCTTTTAGTTTTAAGTTTTTAGTTGTATAACGAGATTGCCACGTTCCGATAAATCGGAGCTCGCAATGACATAAAAAAAGACAAGATAGATGGAAACACGTTATACTATCTACTAATTTAAATGGTAAACCAATTAGCCATCAAACTAAATTAATTGAAGGAGAAAATATGAGCATCATGAAAAAGAAATTTATTTCAGTATTTATTGTTTTATTAGTCATATCAATTGCTATATTTAATCTAAACGTATTTGCCAGCGATTCAGAAATAATCGGGTTTGATTATTGGTCAAAAGGATTTTATCAGGAAGCCTTTGACCAGTGGGCTGATTTTATCAGTGAAAATCCTGATTCTCCGGAAGCAGAAGTTTATTGGATTATGCTCGAAGAGGTTTTAGATAAAGTCGGGAGATATGATGAGTTCATGGCTCTTTCCCAAGATATTTTAAATAAAGATTCTAAGAATAAAATTCTTAAAGCTTATTCTCAAGGGCAGATAGCTCAATTCTATATCAGAAAGAACAATATTTCTCAAGCAAGTCAAGAGATTGAAAAATTAGGGATGGTCACCGATTGGTTGATAATCGGCCCTTTTGATAATACCGGGAAATCCGGCTTTAAAAAAGTATATCCTCCAGAAGAAGAGATTGATTTGCAAAAAGTTTACAGTGGCAAGGATAGTCTCCAGATAAAATGGTTTAAGCCCCGAAAAATAAGTATTTCCGGTTTTGTAAACTTCGATTCCTTCCTTTACCCCAATAATTGGTCAGTAGGCTATGCTTTAACTTATGTTTATTCGCCCCAGGGAAGAGTTGCTATTTTTAAGGTAGGAGCAGATGATGCAGTAAAAGTGTGGCTTAATGATGGAGGGGTGATACAACAGGATGTTTACCGAAGAGCAGTAATTGACCAGGAAGCGGTACCTGTTTGGCTGAGCGAGGGTTGGAATAAAATTTTAGTAAAGGTTTGCGAAAAAGAGGAAACCTGGGGATTTTATTTTAGAATAACTGATATCAATGGAGAGTTGATTGAAGGATTAAAATATAATTCCGAATATAAAGAAATAGCAAAGGCGGCAAAAGTAAAGCTAACTGAGGAAGAATTGAAAGAAAAAGAATATCTAAATGATGCTCTCACTTATTATCAGGAAGAAATTATTAATAATCCTCAAGATTTGAAGTCACATCTTTTTTTAGGATTGGTATTTCAGAAGAAAGGATTTTTAGATAAAGCAGTAGAAGAATTTGAGAAAGCAGTTTCTGTAGATTCAAAAAATGCTTTAGCCCATTATCTTTTAGGCAATGGATATAGACAGAAAGAGAAGTTTGATGAGGGGCAGGAACAAATCAAAGAAGCCTTAAAGGATAATCCTGACTTTATTCAAGCTATAATGCAAATTGGAATGAATTATTACGAAAAGGGATTGTATAAAGAAGCCATTGGGGAATTCGAAAAGGTGTTAGAGGTGAATACAGATTCTTTAGAGGCTAATCTATATCTATCCTGGGCTTACGAAAGGAAAGGTTGGAATTTAGAAGCAAGAAGAAAATTGGAAGAAATAAGGGAAACTAAACCCTACTATGTCCTGGTTCAGTATTCTTTAGGTGTCTCATACGAAAGAAAAGGGTGGTATGAGAAGGCAATTCAGCAATATAAAAAAGCATTAGATATTAATCATGATGATAGTCTGAGCCGGACAAGATTAAGTAGTTTATATTTTCAATTAGGAAAGTTTGAAGAGGGTATCGCTCTTTATAGGGAAGTTTTACTCTGGGAGCCCGATAACCCGGCGATTTATAAAAATATAGCCGATGGTTATATTAGGATGGGGGAAGAGGTCAAGGCTATCGAAATTTTAGAAGAAGCAAAGGAAATATTTCCCTATAATTCCTCAATATATTCTCAATTAGGGTATCTCTATCACGAACAAGGAGAAGAGGAGAAGGCTATTGGGTTGTGGAAGCAAGCCCTGGAGATATCACCTGGATTTCTTCATTTGAGGGATTATATTGATTTTATTTCTGAAAAAGAAGAGGTAGCCGAAGTGGATGCCCGGGAATTAATTGCCAAGTCTCCTTCAGCAGAAGAATATCCGGATGCGAGTGCAGCTATACTTTTAAATGAAACAAGGAGGATTATTCATTTAGATGGGACATCTTCTACGACTTATCATAAAATCGTTAAACTCTTCAATAGGAGGGGGATTGAAAAATTTGGAGAGGTATTTATAACTTACAATGCCTGGGGAGAAAGGATAACCATTAAGAAAGCTCGGACTTTTAAATTAGATGGAACTATTATAGAAGCTACTTCTATAAAAGATATTTTTCCCTTAGAGGGATATCGTCTATACTCCAACATTTCCCAAAAAGTAATTTCTATGCCTGCCCTGGAAGAAGGGGTTACTATCGAATATCAATACACTTTGGATGATTATAGCCGAGGATTTATCGGTAAAAATTTCCAGGATACTTTTTATCTGCAAGATTTTGAGCCTATCCAATCTTGTAGATATGTGCTTACTATTCCTGAGGGGGTAGAAATCAAGATAGTTAATTTTAAGACTGATATTATTCCTGAGGTGAAAAAATTAGATAATAAAACTGTTTATTCCTGGGAGGATAGTGACATTAGCCAGGTTATCTATGAAAGTGATATGCCTCCTTTTCATAATGTTGCTCCTCGAATTACCATAAGCAGTTTTTCTTCCTGGGAAGAGATTGCTTCCTGGTATCATGATATATCCCGAGAACAGGGCAAGGCGGATGCCGATATAAAGGCGAAAGTATCCGAACTTATTAAAGGAAAAGATACCGATGAAGAGAAGATTCGAGCAATATACCATTATGTAATCTCAGAAATAAGATATCTGGGTTTAGAATTTGGAATAAGTGGACATATGCCTCACGAGGCAGCAGAGATATATAAATACAAATATGGTGATTGTAAAGATAAAGCAACCTTGCTTATTGCTATGTTGAGAGAGGCGGACATAGAAACCTATTATGTATTGCTTAGGACCAGATATAGTGGAGAATTAGATCTTGATTTGCCCAGTTTTCAATTCGATCATGCTATCGCAGCAGTCTCTTTACACGGAGAGCTAATATTTTTAGATGGAACTGCTGAGAACTATGTCTATGGTGATTTACCGGCGATGGATCAGGATGCCTGGGCTATGGTTTTGATTGACGGAGAAGGAAAATTTATGAAAATTCCTGTTCAGCCCGCTGAGGAAAATCAGAGAATAAGGGAAATAAAATTTAATTTAGCCGAGGATGGGTCGATTAAAGGGGAAGCCACTATCTCTCAATCAGGTATTTTTGCAGCATACTATAGAAGTATTTTTAAAGACTTAGGAGAAACCAAGAGAGGTGAAGCAATTCAAAATTCTTTGAGTTCAAGTTGCCCTGGTTCTGTGCTGGAGGAATTTAGCTTTTCTGATTTAGTTGATCTTGATGTGCCGGTAAAGCAGAAATATAAGTTTAGAGCTCCTCATTATGCTAAGAAGATCGGTAATAAACTTCATTTTAAGCCTTCCATTATTGAAAGGGTAGAATCTACCAGTATTGTGGCTAAAGAAGAGAGAAGATATCCGATGTATTTCTACAACCAATATTGCTCTAAAAATAAAATAGAAATTACTATACCGAATAATTTCGAGATTGAGAGAATACCGGATAATGTTGAATTGAAATTGCCTTTTGCTTCTTATGAGGTGAAATATTTAATTGAAGGGAATATTATAAAATACGAGAGAAATTACAAATTTAATACCTTTGAAATATCTAAAGAATATTATTCATCTTTTAAAGAATTTATAGAACGAATTGCAAAAGAAGATGCCCAAGAAATAGTTTTAAATCAATGAACAAATTCAGAAAAATAAAAGTTGACAAAATTACTCATATATAATATAATTTTTTCACGCTGTAATTTAGGAAGGCGGAAAAGGTATAAAAGGGGGAAATGGTTTTATGAAAAGGATTTATATGGATCATGCGGCAACCACCTCTACTGATATAGAAGTAGTTAAGGCGATGGAACCTTATTTTACTTTAAAATATGGGAATCCTAATAGTATTCATTCTTTTGGGCAGGAAGCAAGAGAAGCAGTAGAAGAAGCCAGAGGAAAGGTAGCTCATTTAATCGGGGCAAATCCTGCAGAAATTGTTTTTATCGCCGGAGGAACTGAAGCAGATAATTATGCCATAAAAGGAATAGCCTGGGCTAACCAAAAAAAAGGGAATCATATTATTACTTCAAAGATAGAGCACCATGCTGTTCTGCATTCCTGTCAGTTTTTAGAGAAACAGGGGTTTAAGGTTACTTATTTACCGGTTGATAAATATGGTCTGATAGACCCCGAAGATGTAAAAGAAGCGATTACCGATAAGACGATATTGGTAACCATTATGCATGCTAATAATGAAATTGGTACCATCGAACCGATTAAAGAAATAGGAAAGGTAGTCAAAGATGCAGGAGTATATTTTCACACTGATTCAGTACAAACTACCGGCCATATTCCTATAGATGTCAATGATTTAGGAGTAGATATGTTATCGATGT
>Ga0315533_1000549_pt1 | contig 31743 bp, 29 predicted proteins | sample SalMarSW160130MG_FD_203081 | JGI IMG/M metagenome (GOLD analysis project Ga0315533, IMG submission 203081) | Salt marsh sediment microbial communities from the Plum Island Ecosystem LTER, Massachusetts, United States - Salt Marsh Sediment SW1601-30 ...
CAGGTTGTCCTTATAGAACCCGGAGATCTCTAAGATACCGTCTTCATACCACACATCAAATTTCCCATTTCGCAGATCATCTGAAAAGCATGATTTAAGCAATAATTTGCCGTTCGGATGATACTTCAGCCATTCACCCTCGCGTTTGTCGTTAATGAAACTCAGTCTTTCTGCAATAGTACCGTCAGGATAATATTTAAATGATTCACCATTTCTCAGATTTTTCGAATATTCCTCCTCGCATATCAGGTACCCGTCACTTGATGCTGAATAGAATTTCCATTTTCCCTCTTTCATCTGGTTCACATATCTGCCTTTAGATGCTATTAAACCATTATAATGGTAGATTGTTGCATCTGCCATATTACCGTCATCACTGTAAATAAGAACTGATCTGAGGGAATTATCTTCATAATATCTTTTAAACTCGCTAACAGGATGATCGTCTTTGAACATTCCTTCATACAGCATACGGCCGTTTGGATATTTTTTCATCCAGTATCCCTGCTTCCTGCCCTGCTGGTCGGTCTGATTTAACTCTGTGCCTGTCTGGCAGGTTGCAGTTGCAGAAAATGTTAATAATAAGGTTATTATGAAGATTTTGTTGTTCATAAAAATGAAACGTAAAATATTATATAAAAGTACAAAAAGCATTTTCAGAAAATAAAAAATAACCGCAAACCTGCCTGCCGTCAGGCAGGGTTCACAAAATGTAGCAGAGTCCGCAAAGAATTCATTTAATAATCCTGCTTTACGTTCTTTGTGTATCCTTTGTGTGTTTTGCGGTTAAATAATTTCGGCTTTTATTATAAGTCTATTTTACCTCTTCGAAGTCGACATCAGTTACTTCATCATCACCTGATTTTGAATTATCTCCGGTCTGGCCTTGTCCGGGCTGTTCCGATCCAGGTTGGGTAGCCCCCTGTCCTGAAGCCTGTGCGTTCTTGTACATCTCTTCGGAGGCTGACTGCCATACTGTATTCAGTTCAGCCAATGCTTTATCGATAGCTTCAACATCCTGGTTCTTATGAGCCTCTTTGAGTTTTGCAAGGGCATCTTCGATGGCTGGTTTCTTATCAGCGGGTATTTTATCTCCAAATTCCTTAAGCTGTTTTTCAGTTGTGAATATCATACTGTCAGCAGCATTGATCTTATCAACCCTCTCCTTTGTCTGTTTATCGGCTTCTGCATTTGCCTGAGCTTCATCACGCATTCTCTTGATTTCATCGTCGCTCAAACCGGAAGATGCTTCTATTCTGATTCTCTGCTCTTTACCGGTACCGCGGTCTTTGGCTGTCACATGCAGAATACCATTGGCATCAATGTCAAATGTCACTTCAATCTGCGGCACGCCTCGTGGTGCGGGCGGAATACCATCCAAATGAAAACGTCCGATTGTCTTGTTTCCTGAAGCTATTGGTCTTTCTCCCTGGAGTACATGTATTTCAACAGAAGGTTGTCCATCAGCTGCAGTTGTGAAGACCTCTGTCTTTTTAGTGGGTATGGTTGTATTAGCTTCTATAAGCCTTGTCATTACACCGCCCATAGTTTCAATACCTAACGAAAGAGGCGTTATATCAAGGAGTAAAACATCCTTAACCTCTCCTGTCAGTACACCACCCTGTATTGCTGCACCAACAGCGACAACCTCATCAGGATTAACCCCTTTGGAAGGTACCTTCCCATAGAATTTCTCAACAAGCTGCTGAATTACCGGAATACGAGTTGAACCGCCAACAAGTAAAACTTCATCTATATCGGATGCTTTATAGCCTGAATCATCAAGAGCCTTCTGGCATGGTTGGATACATGACTGGAAAAGCTTGTCGCATATTTTTTCAAAATTAGCACGTGTCAATGTTTTGACAAGATGTTTTGGAATTCCGTCAACCGGCATAATATAAGGCAGGTTTATTTCCGTGGAGGTTGTGCTTGAAAGCTCAATTTTAGCCTTTTCGGCTGCCTCTTTCAGGCGCTGCAGTGCCATCGGATCTTTCCTTAAGTCAATACCTTCATCCTTCAGGAACTCTTCGGCCATCCAGTCAATGATAAGGTGATCAAAGTCGTCGCCGCCAAGGTGAGTGTCACCATTTGTCGATTTAACCTCAAAAACACCATCACCCAATTCAAGGATAGAAATATCGAAAGTACCTCCACCAAGGTCAAAAACGGCGATCTTAAGATCCTGCGACTTTTTGTCAAGTCCGTAGGCCAGTGATGCAGCTGTAGGCTCGTTAATAATCCGTTTTACATTTAATCCCGCAATCTCTCCGGCCTCTTTGGTTGCCTGGCGCTGTGAATCGCTGAAATATGCCGGAACAGTTATGACAGCATCAGTAACCTCAGTTCCAAGATAATCTTCAGCTGTTTTTTTCATTTTCTGAAGTATCATTGCTGATATCTCCTGAGGAGAATAAAGCCTGTTCTCAATCTTTACCCTCGGAGTGTTATTATCACCCTTAACGACATTATAGGTTACTCGTTTTATCTCCTTATCAAGTTTATCATACGTTTCACCCATGAACCTCTTAATGGAGTATACAGTGTTTTTGGCGTTGGTGATAGCCTGCCTTTTGGCAGGATCGCCTACTTTACGCTCGCCTTTATCAACAAAGGCAACAATTGAAGGAGTGGTTCTTTTCCCTTCGCTGTTTGGAATTACAACAGGTTCATTGCCTTCCATAACAGAGACACATGAGTTTGTAGTCCCCAGATCTATACCAATAATCTTTCCCATTTTATAATTATTTACTATGTTACTATTTTGATATACTTTTTATGCAATGATTATGCCATTCGGATTTCATGACAAAACGACAGTGATAATTTTCCAAACTGCCGGAATTAAAAGAAATTAATACCTTTGTGATCTGTAATAACATATTAGCCATTATGTCGGTACACAAGACTGTAAAAAAGGTTACCACTCATGTTCTTAATGAGATGAAGCTTAAAGGTGAGAAGATCGCAATGCTCACAGCTTATGATTATTCCGTTGCGAAGATACTTGACGAAGCAGAGATTGACGTCATCCTTGTTGGCGATTCAGCATCAAATGTGATGGCAGGGTTTGATACGACCCTTCCGATTACTCTCGATAACATGATATATCATGCTGCATCGGTTGTAAGAGCAGTGAAAAGAGCCCTTGTGGTTGTTGATCTGCCCTTTGGAACATATCAGGGCAATTCGAAGGAAGCGCTGATATCCTCAATAAGGATCATGAAAGAAACAGGAGCATCGGCAGTGAAACTTGAAGGTGGACAGCAGATTGAAGAATCGATTGAGAGGATCCTGTCAGCCGGTATTCCTGTAATGGGACATCTTGGACTTACACCTCAGGCTATTCATAAATTCGGGACATACATTGTGAGGGCACAAGAAGAGGAAGAGGCAATCCGCCTGATGGATGATGCCAAACTTCTTGAAAGGTTGGGATGTTTTGCGGTAGTACTTGAAAAGATACCTGCGAAGCTGGCTGAGGAGGTTACCGGCCATCTTAAAATACCGGTAATCGGAATAGGGGCAGGATCAAAAACAGACGGACAGGTACTTGTTCTTCACGATATGCTCGGGATAACACAGGAATTCTCGCCCAGGTTTTTGCGACGATATCATAACCTTTATGCAGAAATAAAAGGCGCCGTCCAAAATTATATCAATGATGTGAGAACACTCCAGTTTCCCAATGAAAAGGAACAGTATTAGTCATGTCTGACATACTATACGAAGACAATCATATCATTGCGGTTAACAAAAGATCATCTGATCTTTCTCAGGGAGACAAAACAGGAGATCAATCCCTCGATACTGAAATAAAGAAATATATTGCTCAGAAATACAATAAACCCGGCGAGGTATTTCTGGGTGTCGTTCACAGGCTCGACAGACCGGTAAGTGGTGTGTTGTTATATGCCCGAACAACAAAAGCCCTTATAAGGCTTAATGAAATGTTTCGGACCGGCAAGGTGAAGAAAATCTATCTCGCAATAGTAAAGGAGAGACCTCCTGAAGATGAGGCAACCGTTACCCATTACCTGAAAAAAAACGAGAAACAGAATAAAACATACATTTACGATACAGAGGTTAAGGGATCAAAGCAGGCCAGCCTCACTTACAGGCTTGCAGGACGATCGGCAAGTTATTATCTTCTTGAAATAGAGCTACATACGGGACGCCATCATCAGATAAGGGCTCAGCTGGCAAAGATCGGATGCCCGGTAAGGGGTGATCTGAAATACGGTTTTCAAAGATCGAACCCGGATGGCAGTATAAATCTTATGGCACGGCGGTTGGAATTTGTTCATCCTGTGAAAAAAGAAAAAATAGTGATAACTGCCCCATTACCTGATTCTGATATTTGGAGTTCATTTGTACACATGTACTCACCATCAGCCCCCTTTCTCGAGAAGGAGAGAGGCTAAAGCAAAAGACACCGGCAGGATTATCAATATTAGTAAAAGATTTTTGCTAATTCTTTTCATGGCATGATGGTTTCGATTCAGATCAAAATTACTTCATTACCTGCATAATACAGTTAATTTCTGGTTAATAAGAGTTAATGAAAAGTTAAAACCTGTATTATTATTATTATGATAAGTTAAATTTGCATCATGAGCAGAAAAAAATTCATAGGACTCATCTTTATGATGCTTTTTTCAATAGTTGGCATCATCTGGGTTCAGTTAATATGGATCAGGAATGCGATAAAAATCCGTAACGATAGTTTCGATACCTGGGTAAGAGCAAGCATAAACGATGCAGCTCAATCCATAGAATCGTCGAGAAAGATGAGTTTCTTCAATGATTATCTGCTGAAGGATCCCGTTGAACAGGACAAGGAAAATGCTGTCATTTCAGGCTATATGAATATAGAGAGTTATTCGATGGGGAGTGACGGTAATTTTAGCCTCAGAATAACAAATCAATCGGTTACCGGTAATCCTGGCGAAAAACCGGTGATCATAACTCATGATACTACCCTTACATCCGATTCGGTTGCATTTGTCGTAACCTCTTCTGATGATCCCGCCGGCATTACTATTGTTCAAAACGGAGATGCTTCTGCAAAGAATGGCGGATCAGTATTTGTGAGGCCGAAAGAATTCATTGAGTGGGTTCGAAGAAGGCAGGATGAATTTCAGAATATGAGCGAGCAGATGATTTCTGAAGTTTATCAATGGGAAAAGACCCTGGAACTTGATAATCAGGCAATTGATTATGCACTAAAACGTTCATTGATGTTTTCAAATATTCAGACGCCCTTCGAATTTGCAATAATAAGAAACGGTGTGGTAACTGAAGGAACTTATAAGAAATCAAGCAAAAATGATTTCCTGAAGAGCAATTATCAGGTGCATTTGTTTCCTGATAATTTAATACGTCAGGATCTGGTACTGTCAGTTGTCTTCCCTGAACGTACAAACTATGTACTGGGGTCGATGGCAGGGATATTGGGCGGATCACTTCTTTTCTCACTCATAATTCTGGCAACATTTGCATTGAGTCTCTTCTTCATAATTCGTCAGAAAAAAATATCGGAGATGAAGTCAGATTTTATAAACAATATGACTCACGAATTTAAAACTCCTATTTCCACTATATCGCTTGCTGCAGATACCATAACAAACTCAAAAGTAATCGGTGATGAATCGAGTATCAGGCATTTCATCAGTATGATAAAAAAGGAAAACAGCAGGATGAATAAGAAGGTGGAAACGATTCTGCAGATTGCCTCGCTCGACAAGAAGGAAATAGATTTCAATTTCGAATTAATCTCTCTTCATGCTGTTATAGAACGTGCAGTAGAGATTATTGATATACTGCTGTTACAGAGAAACGGCACCATTAAGCTCAATCTTAGTGCCTCTCAACCAGATATTTATGGTGATCATGATCACCTTATAAATCTTGTCAACAACCTTCTCGATAATGCAATAAAATATTCAGAGGGAGCTCCAGAAATCCTTATTGAAACAAAGAATAATGAAAAAGGTATAATCATGTCGGTTGCTGATAAAGGAATTGGCATGAGCAAGAGCGTTCAGAACAGGATTTTTGAAAGGTTTTACCGGCAAACCTCAGGTAATGTGCATGATGTAAAAGGATTTGGTCTGGGTTTGAATTATGCGCTTGCAATAGTTGATGCACATAAGGGAGAAATAAAAGTTGACAGTGAACCAGGGAAAGGAAGCCGTTTTGATGTATTTTTACCATTTAAACCTGAAAACGGAAAATGAACATAAAACCTGTTAAGATATTCCTTGTTGAGGATGATCTGAGTTTTGGATCAGTACTTAAATCATACCTCGAGATAAACGACTTTGCCGTAGATTGGGTCGATGACGGGAAATTTGCCGTTGACCATTTCAGAAAAGGCCTTTTTGATATTTGTATACTCGATGTGATGCTTCCGCATGTTGACGGATTTACTATTGCAAACGAGATCAGACAGATCAATAATACAGTACCGATAATATTTCTGACAGCTAAAAAACTGAAGGACGATGTCCTTATGGGATATGGAGTCGGTGGTGATGATTATATCACAAAACCTTTTGATACCGATATCCTCCTTGCCAAAATACGTGCAATAGTCGCCCGCAGAGATTTTCAAAGAGGTACAAAGGATATTTTTGAAATAGGAAAATTTACTTTCAACGCAAAGCTAAGGACACTTACTGCAGGTGATGAGGAGAAGAAACTGTCGCCCAAGGAAGCTCAATTGCTTGAACTACTTGCTGGTAATCCTAACGCATTGATTAGCAGAGAGATGGCTCTTAAGAAAATATGGGGTAACGACGATTATTTTACTGCCCGCAGTATGGATGTTTATATAACCAAGCTCAGAAAAATGCTGTCAGATGATCTCCGTTTAAATATTAAAAACATACACGGAGCAGGCTTTCAGTTGATTATCAGCGAGGAATGACCGGAAGATCATTCCTGCTGAATTGAAGCGGCAGGAGATCACTTCCCTTCTCAATAACCCAAATCTTATTTTTGCTCCCCAGGATGATCCTGATGCTTTTACCGTTCCTTGTTTCCTCTTCAGCTATCACCTGGCGGCAGTTACCGCATGGTGAGACAGGTTCTTGTAACAACTCCTGTCCGGATATTGCAGCCAATGCTATTGCTAACGGAGCATCACCCGGATAATTTGAAGATGCTCCCGACAAGGCTGCTTGTTCGGCACATATACCCGAGGGGAAAGCTGCATTTTCAATATTTGTTCCATTTACTATTTTATCACTCTCAAGCCTTACTGCAGCTCCTACTTTGAATCCTGAATATGGAGCATAAGCATTTTTTGCTGCTTCCATTGCAGACAAGAGTAATTCACGATCTGAAGGTTCAAGCTCCTCAATGGTATCAAATTCCTTATAAGGAATTGAGATATTTATGGTTCTTTTCATAACTCTCTTATTCATTTTGGATTACAAAAATAGAAAAAATTTAGAGTGCCTTGAGTTTCGAGTACTTAAAGTTATATTTAAAAAATCAACTTAAGTCACTTTAGTCACTTTAGTCACTTCAATAACTTTTTCCTATTTTTGCCGAAACAATACAAATGTCGGGACAAAAATATCTTATCATACTTTTTTTAATTCCGGTATTCTTTTATGCATGCCGATCTTCAAGACCGGTTGTCACTCCTTCAGGAGGGGAGGCAAATGCTTCTGCATATATCGAACGATATAAAGACCTGGCAATAAGCGAAATGAAACGTACCGGCATTCCGGCAAGCATTACGCTGGCCCAGGGGATGATCGAATCAGATTTTGGACGCAGTACTCTTGCCCGGAAAGCAAATAATCATTTTGGGATAAAATGTCACAGCGACTGGACAGGACCGGTCATCCGTCATCATGATGACCGCAGGAATGAGTGTTTCAGAAAATATTCAAGACCTGAAGATTCTTTTTATGATCATTCCGATTTTCTAATCTACGGATCGCGTTACGGTTTTCTTTTCGATATACCTGTAACTGATTATAAGGCCTGGGCACGGGGACTTAAAAAAGCTGGTTATGCCACCAATCCCGATTATGCTAATATGCTTATCAGGAAAATAGAAGAGAGCTCACTTTATATTTATGACCGGGGATATTCAGAAACTGCTCAGAAGGAGAGGCGATTGTCACAGGCTGACGAGGAAAAGGAAAATACTTTTAATGGAGGTGAAGTATTTGAGAATCCTTACGGAAATGAAAATCAGGCAGTTGTATTTGCTCCTCAGAGGATATTGGAAAATAATCGTATCAAGTATATCATTGTACAGGATGGTGAAACCAGGGAAATGATAGAGAAGGAATTCCAGCTTCTGAGGTGGGAGTTGTCTCGTTATAATGAGCTCAGCAGCGATTTTACACCTGCTGCCGGCCAGATACTGTATCTCCAGCCAAAAAGAGACAGAGCAGAACCGGGAAAAGAGATACACATTGTTAGTGAAGGAGACACAATGTATTCTATATCACAGCAATATGGTATAAAGCTCCAAAAGCTTTACGAATTGAACCGAATGATGGAAGGAGAGGAGACTGCCGCGGGTGTTAAGATCCGGCTGAGAAGTATAAAACCGGTTAACTAACAGAGATAGAGTGCCTTGCTATCCTGAACCCTCTTAGAAATTCAACTGTATTCATCCTGTTTTTACCTTCAAGCTGAAGATTAAGAATATTCACAAATCCATCCTTACAGGCAATTTTTAGGAAATATTTACCATCGGAAATCAAATGTCCCGGATTATACCTGTGTTTCTCTGTCTCCGGTTCACTCTCATAGATTTTTAACAAAAGGGTTCCGGAGCCCTCTTTAATGAATGATCTTGCACACGGGTAAGGAGCCAGGCCACGGATGAAATTATGGATCTGTTTGGCATCTTTTCCCCAGTTGATTACACAATTATCAGGTATTATCTTCGGTGCTGTTTTAAGTATCTCTCCCGCTATGATATACTTTGATTGGGGTTGAGGTCTAAGGTTATTTTCTGAGAGACCTGCCAATGTTCTGCTCACTAATCTTGCACCGTGTCTCATCAGTCTGTCGTGAAGATCTCCTGCATTTTCAAATGGGAATATCTGGACCCTTTCTCTTAGCAATATACTGCCAGTATCAATCTTCTCATCTATGAGGAATGTGGTAACACCGGTTTCTGTTTCTCCGTTCATTATTGCATGGTTGATAGGGGCTGCACCCCTGTATTGAGGCAGAAGTGATGCATGAAGGTTGACAGTACCGATTGATGGCAGTTTCCAGACAACTTCAGGAAGCATGCGGAAGGCTACAACAATAAAAACATCAGCCTTAAATTTCTTTAAAGTATTGATAAATGCAGGATCTTTCAGGTTATCAGGCTGAATGATAGGGAGGTAGCTGAATTCGGCAAATTCCTTTACAGCCGACCTGGTCATCTTTCTCCCTCGTCCGGCAGGTTTGTCAGGAGCAGTAACTACACCTACCACATTAAAGCCATTCATCAGCAGCGAACCTAATGTCGCAACTGCAAATTCCGGTGTCCCCATGAATACTATCCTGAGGCTTTTCATATTGGCAAGTTAAGAGAGATAACAAATCTATGAAAAAAATCAATCCTTGACAATATGCTTGAAGCATGTCAGATCATGACCCATTTTATTGGCTTTTGTCTCCAGATAAAACTTATTATAGGGGTTGGGCTCAATTATCAGCGGTATGCTCTCAACGATCTGAATACCATATCCTTCCAAACCTGCTCTTTTAACCGGATTGTTAGAAATAAGCTTTATTTTTCCAAGCCCAAGTTTCATCATTATGTTGGCACCAACACCGTAGTCTCTTTCATCCTCAGCAAACCCAAGTTTAATATTAGCCTGAACGGTATCCATACCTTCATCCTGCAGGCGATAGGCCTTTATCTTATTGAAAAGTCCAATACCTCTGCCTTCCTGGTTAAGGTATATAACTACTCCTTTTCCTTCTTTTTCAACCATTTCCATCGCCTTGTGAAGTTGCGGACCACAGTCACATCTCAATGAACCGAAAATATCACCTGTGAAGCAGGAAGAATGAACACGCACCAGTACAGGATCATCTTTTGTCCAGGAGCCCTTTACCAGTGCACAATGTTCAAGTCCGTTGCTTGACTGGCGGAATGGAATAAATTCGAAATCACCATACTTGGTTGGCAGTTTTACCTGCTCGCCTCTTTCTACTATTGAATCTCTTTCAAGTTTGTATATAATAAGGTCGCGTATTGTGATTATTTTGGTGCCGAATTTTTTTCGAAGCTTCACCAGGTCTTTAAGACGTGCCATGGTACCATCTTCATTCATAATCTCTACAAGGGCACCTCCGGGATTAAGACCGGCAAATGTTGCAAGATCGACTACAGCTTCGGTATGACCTGCTCTTCTGAGAACACCTTTTGCTCTTGCTTTCAACGGAAAGATATGGCCGGGACGACCAAGGTCGGAAGGTTTTGTTGAAGAATCTACCAGTGCTCTTATGGTCAGGGCTCTGTCTTTGGCAGATACGCCAGTTGTTGTTTCCTTACTTAAAAGATCGACAGATACGGTAAATTGTGTCTCGTGCAATGAAGTATTTATTCCTACCATCAGGTCAAGGTCCAGTTCCTCGCATCTCTGCTCGGGCAATGCAACACAGATGAGACCCCGGCCATGCCTTGCCATGAAGTTAACAGTCTCCGGAGTAATCAGTTCAGCAGCACAGATAAAATCTCCCTCATTTTCACGGTCTTCATCATCAACCACTATCAGGAGGCGGCCATTCTTAATGTCTTCTATTGCCTCTTTAATTGTATTTAGTTTGTAATTACTCATACTGTTCTGGTTTATTATCAGGATTATTGATCCTTCCGGTAATTGTAACCCTGTATATATAATCTTTGATTTTACGCAAGAATAAAAGGTAAGTATCGATGTTCATTATTACAGAGTCGTTAGATGCTTTATATGTAAGGAATATTCCAACTGGTAAAAGTATGTATGATGATGCCCACATACCTGCAACACTGCTGATCAGTTCTTCCTCCACAAGCTTTTCTCCCGACAATGAAATTACATACCATATAACAAAGAAAAATATCGATATTACAGCGGGAGTACCCAATCCGCCTTTTCTTATTATTGCGCCCAGAGGAGCTCCGATAAAGAAGAAAATTATACATGCAGCCGGCAGTGTAAGTTTCTTATGCCAGTCTACTTCATATCGTTTATTGTGCCTTATTTCCATTTTCAAAGATTCTTCACTGTCAGTCAGAAAAACGTTTGCCTCTTTCAGCATTTCAATGGTTTGCGTGAGTGCTGTTAATTTTTCTATTACGGGGAGTGAATCAAAAATTGCCTGTGTATCAAAAATTTTGGAGTTTCCCAAACTGATCTCCTGTGTATGGCTTCTTGATCCCTGCTTTTCAATAAAGATCTTATTCCTGCTAAAGTCACTTATCTGGGAGATCTGTTTTGTACTGTGTCGTTTTCCAAGGGAATCGATATAATGAGCAAGCTGCGACATATTCATCCTCCATGAGTTGGAGGTAAACATATCATTCCCGCTTCTTTCAAGCTCAAATCCCGAGAGTGCAATTACAAGCGTCTGTTCCGTAAATGAATCTTTCCTGGATGGATGTCGTTTCTGATCTATACCCGGATTCTCTTCTTCCATCTCTGAGAAGGAATAACCATTATAAAGGGTCATTATAAGTGCTGTCTCATCCGGTGTGACCCTGATATTACCCGAATCGGCAACAATAACAGAGATATTACCCTTTTTATCGCGGTGATCGTATACAATAAGGTTATCGAGACGGTTTGTATAAGGGTCCTTTGAGGTTATTTTTATACTGAATCCGTCTATATCGTTATTGAATGAACCGGCTTGCAGGTTTATATCCGGACGTTTACGTCTTATGTCATATAACAGTCCCCTGGCCTGCTTGTTAGAATAGGGGAGAACATAATTTGAAAAAAGGAAAGATACCAGTACAAGGAAAAACATTAAAATAATCAGGGGTCTCATTATCCTCTGAAGAGATATACCTGACGATTTAAGAGCTGTCAGTTCGCTGTATTCGCCCATGTTCCCGAATGTCATCAGTGCTGCAAGAAGAATTGCCAGGGGAAGCGCCATAGGGACAAAAGAAAGGGAAAACTGGAAAAGAAGCTCTGCAATTATCTCTAAATCAAGGCCTTTACCGGCAAGCTCATCAATATACATCCAGAGAAACTGCAACAATAAGATTATGAGCACAATGAAGAATGTGAGTATCAAAGGCCCGATAAATGATCTCAGGACAAATATGTCAAGTTTCTTCAACGGATAACGAATTTGATCGCAAAAGTACTTGATTTTTATCGAAAATCATAACGCCACTATACCACTACACCACTACACCGTTACACCGTTCATCATATTCCCAGTAATCGTTTCAGATCAGTAATCTGAGTATCCCACAGAGAGACTGCATCATCTTTTTCATCGGGGTTAGCAAAATCTGTTATTATCAGGGCAAGGCTGCCGCTGAGTTCTTCTATATTAATCCTGAATTCAAAATAATTAGATTCTTCATCAACTGCATCGAGCCATTCAAACCTCACGAATTTATTATCCTTAATTGCTGTTATCCTTGCTTTTGATTCTGACTTACTCCATGTAAATGTAAAAATATCACCATCCACAGTGACATTATCTGCAAACCATTCACATAGGCCTTCCGGTGTACTCAGTCTTGAAAAAAGGACTTTTGGTGAGCAATTCATCGGATATTCCAGTTCGTATTTTTCGCTCATTCTGAATAGACTCAATAACTATCCATGCAATATAGAAAAAATAATGAAACATAAAAATATCTTATTGTGAATTAAGCGTAAACTGCTTATATTTGCACCCGCAAAACTTCCACCTTCGTCCCGAATACTCGGGACTACGGCGGACGAAGGGCGAGATAGCTCAGATGGTTAGAGCGTATGATTCATAATCATAAGGTCGGGGGTTCAATTCCCCCTCTCGCTACAACTGAAAGCCCTAAGCAACGCAAGGCGTTGCCGGGCTTTTCGTTGTTAAGCCTTCCCCAGGGAATCACGGCGCCTCCGGCGCCGTAATTCCCATTCGCAGCATGTGAAGGCTTTCAGTTGTTAAGCTCCCCAGGGAATCGCCTAAGGCAATTCCCATGTACTCACCCCTCGGGCAGCAAGCTGACGGTATCCTTCTTTGCATGCTCTCATCGTAGCTTAAGATAAATGCCCGGACGGCGGATCCATTACCCGAAGCACTAATAATAGTATGCGGACTTTCAAAGACAGGCCTTGTCAGACAGATAAATAAAATTATGAAATGATCATCAATTAACCTAAATTTGATATGTGTATTTAAAGGATAAAACAAGACTGAAGCGCTATTTCTATTCTATCTTAACCGGAAGAATTAAAATTACCTGTAACCGCTTTTTATCACGCCTGTAATGAAAATCTTTATACCTTATATTGCTATTTGTGTGATCCTGACAATGCACCTGGGATTAAAATCTCAAAGAGGGGAAAACACTGGATTGAAAGAGGTAGTAGTGATTTCAATTGACGGTTCAATAAATCCGTCGAGTACCGAATACATTAATTCAGGTATTAAACGTGCACGCGAAAGAAATGCCGAGTGTTTGATTATTAAACTGAATACACCGGGTGGATTATTAAAATCTACCCGAATGATTGTAACCGATATTCTGGACTCTGAAATTCCTGTGGTGGTGTTTGTTTATCCGGGCGGATCCCAGGCCGCATCAGCGGGTGTTTTCATAACACTTGCAGGTCATATTGCTGCGATGGCACCCGGTACAAATATCGGAGCAGCGCACCCTGTAACCCTGCAAGGCGAACAAGATTCCATTATGAACGAAAAAGCCACGAACGATGCTGCAGCATTTATAAGAACAATAAGCGAGAAGCGCGCACGCAACATCCGGTGGGCTGAAGATGCAGTCAGGAAAAGTCTTTCCATTACTGAAACAGAAGCGCTTAAAGAAAGGGTTATTGATATAATCGCAATTTCAGTACAAGATTTATTGGAAAAAATACACGGGAAAGAAATCAGCCTTTTTTCAGGTAATAAAGTGTTGGATACTAAAAACGCCGGGGTAATTAATATAGAAATGAATTTCAAGCAAAAAATCCTCGACCTTCTCAGCGATCCGAACATAGCATACATATTACTAATGATTGGTATATACGGTATTATGTTTGAGCTTTATAATCCCGGCGCTGTATTCCCGGGAGTAATAGGGGGAATTAGTTTAATTGTAGCTTTCTATTCGCTGCATACACTACCGGTAAACTATGCAGGCTTAGCGTTAATTATTTTTGCCGTAATTTTATTCATTTTAGAAATTAAAGTTGTAAGCCACGGTCTATTAACTATTGGCGGAATTATTTCTTTAATCCTTGGATCGATAATGTTAATTAATACGGAAACAACATTGGAAGTGTTTAAGATTTCCTGGCAGGTAATCTTAGTAATTGTAATACTCACCGCTGCTTTCTTCATATTTGCGATAGGTTTTGGTATCAAAGCACAGAGTCGCAAACCTGCGACCGGAACTGAAGGCATTATTGGAGAAATTGGCGAGACTATCAGTGATTTAGTACCCGAAGGACAGGTAAGGATTCACGGAGAGCTCTGGAATGCAGAAAGTATAGATGGTCCTGTCAGTAAAGGCACGAAAGTGAAAGTAACTCAAATTTCAAATCTTAAATTAATAGTTAGTAAGATAACATAAGAAAAATTGAAAGGAGAACACTATGGAGCAAATATCCTACACATTATTAATAGCGGGGATTATATTCCTGCTGATTATCCTGGCAAGTGCAATACGTATTCTGCGTGAGTATGAACGCGCTGTTGTTTTTCGCCTGGGAAGATTGATTAAAGTAAAGGGCCCCGGTTTAATTTTACTCATCCCGGTGGTTGACAGGATGGTACGGGTGAGTCTGAGAACTGTTGTAATGGATGTTCCAACTCAGGATGTAATTACTAAAGACAACGTTTCCATAAAAGTAAATGCCGTAGTATATTTTCGTGTCATGCAACCTGACAAAGCAATCATCGAAGTTGAAAATTATCTTTTTGCCACTTCACAATTATCGCAAACTACGCTGCGGAGTATATTGGGACAATCGGAACTGGATGAATTGCTTTCCCAGCGCGATAAAATCAATCTCGAGCTGGCAAAAATAATTGATAGCCAAACAGAACCATGGGGAATTAAGGTATCGACCGTCGAAGTAAAGCATATAGACCTGCCCCAGGAGATGCAGCGTGCGATGGCAAAACAAGCAGAGGCTGAAAGAGAACGCCGTGCAAAAGTCATACATGCTGAAGGTGAATTCCAGGCAAGTCAACGGTTATCCGACGCGGCTAAGATCATCAGCATAAATCCTTCGGCGTTACAGCTTCGTTTCCTGCAAACCTTAACAGAAGTCGCTTCGGAGAAGAGTTCGACTATCATTTTCCCTGTACCCCTGGATGTTATTTCAGCTTTTTTACCTAAGGAAAAGAAATAAAAAACACATGTTGTTTATATGTTATGAAAATTCACACCGTATAATATATTGGTAATAAATGAAATACAGAGAATCAACGTATTAAAAACCGGCTTTTAATACGGTGATAAAACAGATATCTGGATAATATCATAAAATATTCTCAGGAAATTTTAGGAAATTCCTCATTTCTCCCGATAAATCGGGATAACATCAGCGAAGTCCGAAGGCAATTCCCCCTCTCGCTACACTAAAAATCAGGCAGTTATGAAAATATAAATCGTAGCTGCCTTTTTATTTGATATACAAATGCACATACAAAAGCTGATTTAAGGTCTGTTTTAATCCGGCAAGTGCTGACTACCCTATCAGGCTTGATGGTATTAATAATAGTGGATTGATAAATATTTTCTAACTTTACATAATAACCAATAGCTTAATACAATGGAAAATTTTATCAAGGTTACAGCTGAGCTATGTAACGAACAGGGGAAAGTAGGAATAGGACCACAAACATCTCCAGTAGAAATGCTTTTAAATCCTGATTTAATTGCAGCGATACAGAATAAAAAAGTACTTCTTAAGGGTGCTAATATTTTACATGCTGGTGATAAATATTTTACCAATATTCTCCTTGCTGAGAAACGAGAAGCACGTTCCTTCAGATAATTCCCCAAAATGAAATAGTATTACCGATTCACAGGATAAAATGCATCTTTGTTATGGGGTTTGCAGGGATGCTTACTTATATTTTGAAAATGGGATATTAACAAGCTGGCAAGATTAACGAAAATTAGATTTAATAATTGATAAATAATAAGATATGGGTAACTTATCAAGTATAATTATCGGAGTAGTTTCAAGTTTTATTGCTTCAATTATTTTCTTATTCACTGCCAAATTTATTAAAAGGAAAAGTCAACAATTTTTAGACTGGGTATACTCAAGAAGTGAAAAACTTTCTAACAAATATTATAGTAGTATATCAAAAAACAGAAGTAGTAACGTTGAATTCATTACTGCGTTTTCAGTACTTTTCTTATTTTACATAGTCCTTGCAGTAACCTCAATTAAAGTACGTGATCAAATTGAAATACATAAAAATATAATTGAGCAAATTCAAAATGATGAAGTATTTAATTACGATAAATATATTCATCTATTTGACCTATATGAAAAACAACAACATTCTGAAGATAAACAATATATAATTGAACATTTTTGGTTTTTCTCTTTTTTAAAGTATTTTTTATATGCATTTACTATCATGTTCACATTGTTTGGCTACTTCGCAATATTCAGAGGATTTCAGATTAGAGAAGCTAATAGAAAATTTAATCGTCAGCTTGATATTATTTCTCCTTATATTAAATCAAAGGAAATTCTCATTTTAAAGAGCAAATGGGCAAGGATGGAATCAAGAATAGACTATCTAGAAATCATAGAAGAAGTTAACAATTTTATTAGCGAGATAAATAAACAAAAATTGAAATTTAACTCTTGATAACCTTTATAAGTATTGATTTAAACTTGTGAATCAAATCAAGTCATTTGACTTCGATTCATAGACAATACTGTTTTATCACCTCATCAAAATCCATTTCGAGTTCTTCTCTGGATAGGTTATCAACGAATTCTTTATATAAGTTCGGAGTTATAATTTTTTCTAATTCCCTTTCAGACAAAGGATAAGGAAATGGCTTGAGGAGCAGGGGATGCTTTAGGGGAAAATATTTCAATATTCAATATCTGGACCTGACATTTCCACAGCCTTTGGAATAATGAATTTCAGACAGTTATTAAAAATCAGGATCCCCACTATCCCAGTCATGAGGATTATTTAGAATATATTTTCGGATCCTGGATAGCTGTCCTGTTGTACAAATAATATTATCATAGAACCCTGATTGCCACGAAAAACCACTATAAAACATATGTGCATGTTTTGTTACAGCTGATTTGTATGATCGTATTACAACCGATAACGTTCCGGATTTTGGAGATATGGATGACATGGTTACATTTTTATCTGGAGTATTATCAGGTGTTGGTAGGGGCGTTGCATGCAACGCCCCTACCATTGGGTTTTTGGCAGATTTGTTTATAATCAAGATACCATGTATATGATTTGGCATCACTACAAAATCATCGAGGGTGATATATGGAAAATGTTGTGGTATTTCACTCCATATTTTAAATGCTATGCAACCAATATCGGATAGTTGTATTTTATTATTAATGACTGTGCCAAACCACTCTGTTTTATTTGTAGTACAGATTGTGACAAAATATTTTCCGGGACGAGAATAATCACGTCCCGGATATCGTAAGGAATTATGTTGCCTTCTTCTTCTGTAAAATGAATACATTTTAAAATGCAGCGATATAGACAAATATAAAAAAATTTCTGATTGTATTCTCACACGGTCACAGACCATCAAATAAAAAACACATGTTGCTTACATGTTGTGAAGTTGCACCATGTGTAATATTATGATAATAAATGATATACAAAGAATCACCGTATTAAAAACCGGTTTTTAATACGGTGATAAGAGATACTGATGAACTTGTTAAAGTCCTTTACTTTACTGCAGTTCCTGACGAATAAGGTAAAAAAGAATGAATTTCTTTCTTCTAATCCAGTCTTAAATTCTTTGTATCTTTAACCATTGTATCAGTGTGAAAGATTTGGTTATTTACAACTCGAATTCAGAAAATTAATGAAAAACTTTTCGGAAACGACCAATTTCATCTGGTCAATAGCAGAACTCCTTCGGGGCGATTATAAACAAAGCGAGTATGGCAAGGTAGTACTGCCGATGACCATTATCAGACGAATGGACTGCGTTCTGAAAGATACCAAAAAGAGGGTTCTTGAGCAGCTTCCGAAGGTACAGGCAATGAACGTGCAGAATATTGATCCTATCCTTAACAATATTGCAAAATATAACTTCCATAACCATTCAAAATACGATTTCGATTCCCTGGTAGCTGATCCCGAGAATATTGCAGCAAATTTCAGGAACTACATAAACGGGTTCAGCGAAAGCGCCAGGGACATACTGGATAATTTCAGCTTTGAAGTGCAGATCAATAAGCTCGATGAATCAAATCTTCTCTTCCTGGTGGTGAAACGGTTTCAGGAAATCGACCTGCACCCGCAAAGGATTGATAATACCCACATGGGTTACATTTATGAAGAGCTGATACGCAGGTTCTCCGAACTTTCAAACGAAACGGCAGGGGAACATTTTACGCCGCGTGAGGTGATCCGCCTGATGGTAAATATTCTCTTCCTGAATGACCGGGATATCCTTACAAATAAGGGAATCGTTAAGACCATGTATGATGTGTGTGCAGGGACAGGCGGCATGCTGAGTGTGGCAGAAGAATACCTTAATGAACTCAATCCGGGTGCGCGCCTCGAGGTATTCGGACAGGAACTGAATGACGAATCATACGCCATCTGTAAATCGGATATGCTGATCAAGGGACAGAAAGCAGATAATATTAAGCTCGGAAACAGCCTCTCCAATGATATGCTTGCAGGACGGAAGTATGATTATATGCTCACCAATCCTCCTTTCGGAGTAGAGTGGAAGAAAGTTCAGAAAGCCGTGAAGGACGAGTATGAACAAAAGGGATTCGGCGGCAGGTTTGGTCCCGGACTGCCAAGGATAAGTGACGGCTCATTGTTGTTCCTGCTGCACTTGGTCTCCAAAATGAAACAAAACGGAGCAGCGGGGTCACGAATAGGTATTGTTCTGAATGGTTCGCCCCTCTTTACAGGCGGGGCAGGAAGCGGAGAAAGTAACATCCGTAAGTGGATCATCGAAAACGATATGCTCGAAGCCATCATAGCCCTTCCCGATCAGTTATTTTATAACACCGGCATATTTACCTACCTGTGGTTTGTTACCAATCGTAAAGACCCTGAACGTAAAGGGAAGATACAACTGATCAATGCTGTTTCCATGTTTAAGAATATGTCCAAATCTCTGGGTAACAAACGGCATTATATCACACCTGAACAAATTGAAGAGCTCACCCTCATTTATGGTGAGTTTACCGACGGTAAATACTGCAAAATATTTGATAATGAAGATTTTGGTTATACCCGGATCACCGTTGAAAGGCCGCTGACAGAAGACGGGAAGGTAGTAAAGGACAAGCCTGGCAATCCAAAGCCTGACGCATCACTTCGGGACAATGAAGATGTTCCATTAAAAGAGGATATAGAAGAGTATTTCAGACGGGAAGTTCTACCCCATGTCCCTGATGCATGGATCGATGAGAACAAACACAAGGTAGGCTATGAGATCAACTTCACCCGTTATTTCTATGAATATAAGCCGCTTCGTTCACTGCAAGAGATCAGGGCAGATATACTAAAACTGGAGGAAGAAACAAGCGGGATGATAACTACTATTTTGGATGAATAATTATCCAATTATATCGAATACTGGTACTATCAAACAGTTTGTTGATTGCTGGAGAGAATATTACAATGCATACTCTGAGGATATTTATTCCACCCACATTACAAATGATCCGCTCGAAGAAGAAGACATACGAGTGTTATTCAAATGGAAAAATGGAATGTCATTATCAGGTTCTAAAACTAAGGTCTTAGAATCAAAGGTGCTGAATAGACTTGATGTAATAAATGAATTACGAAATGAAAGGGACATTGATTTCGATAGTCTAAATGAACAGTTTAAAGATTTAGCAGCAATCTGGCGGATATTTGTCATGCACATCATTAATCCCTTTGAGTTTCCAATTTTTGATCAACATGTTTACCGTGCTATGCGATTTTTAAAGAACAATCGTGTTGAAGATTTAAAGAATGATGATCTGGTAAAAATCGAATTATACAAAAATGGATATCTACCTTTCTATAAGGATTTGGTAAGTGGTCTGGATGATTTGAGAAGTTGTGATAAAGCATTATGGGCATTTGGTAAATTCTTAGCCCAAGCCAAGAAAGAAGAAGCATGAAACAATATCCAAAATATATAGATTCTGGTGTCGATTGGATAGGAGAGATACCTGAACATTGGACAATTGGGCGACTAAAGTACTATAATGATATTATTATGGGTCAATCACCAAATTCAGAAGATTATTCGGTCGATCCTGTTTCTTTACCATTTCTTCAAGGAAATGCTGAATTTGGAGAATTATATCCTCTTCCTTCTATATATTGTGATTCAGCAAATAAAACTTCTGATGAAAATGATATTCTGATTTCCGTTCGAGCACCCGTTGGTGCTGTTAATATATCTGATCAAGTCTATGGTATTGGTAGAGGTCTTGCCGCTGTAAGAAAACCTGAGAATTTCAAGTTCAATTTCTTTTATCTTCAGATGGCAAAGAGTTACCTTTATAGCCTTTCAACAGGTTCAACATTTACAGCAATTTCAGTTGATGATCTAAAAAATTTACCATATCCCAAAATATCTTCAAAAGAACAAACCGCTATCGCCAACTTCCTCGATCACAAAACCCGGCAAATAAATGACCTGATTGCAAAAAAAGAGAGGCTGATCGAACTGCTGAAAGAAGAACATACGGCTGTGATCAACCAGGCTGTAACCAAAGGCTTGGATACTAACGTGCCGATGAAAGATTCGGGGATTGAGTGGTTAGGGGAGATTCCAGAGCATTGGGAGGTGAAGAGGTTGAAGTTTTTGGCAACCACAGTTCAAACAGGTTCAACTCCACCAACTGGTAATTCTGAATATTATGATGAATCCGATTATGATTGGTATACACCTGTCGATTTTACTAACGGGATATACCTTACTGAATCAAATCGTAAGTTAAATTATTTTGCAATAGAATCAGGCATTGCCAAAGAATTCAATCCTTTTACTGTATTAATTGTAGGGATAGGAGCAACACTTGGGAAAGTAGGTATCATTCGAAAGCCTTCAAGTTCAAATCAACAGATTAATGCCATTGTTTTCAAGGAAAATCAAAATCCTATTTATCATGCTTATTATTTACAGTGTATCGAGTCAATAATAAAAAGAATGTCCAATGCAGCTACACTTGCAATATTAAATCAGAACAATACCAAAAATTTACTTATGGTTTGTTCACCCAAAGAAGCGCAGGATATAATTGCACAGAAGATAGATAAGCTTTTTCAAGAATTTGAATACCGAATTGAAAGAATTATCAGGCAAATCGAACTCTTAAATGAATATAAATCATCCCTCATTAATGAAGCTGTAACTGGTAAAATTGATGTTCGGGATTACCATATAAACCATGTCACAAACTAATATTTATACCGAATCCGCCTTTGAAAAAGATATTGTTGATCTCCTCACTTCAACTGGGGAATATCAACAGGGATTTGCCATTGATGTGGAACGGGAATCGGGGCATGCTTCAGCTATCATTCTCTCATTTATCAAGTCCTCCCATCCCAAAGAGTGGGAGAGATTCACCACCATCCATCAGGATCAGGCTGAAAGTAAGTTCCTGTACCGTCTGAACAAAGAGATAGAATCCCGTGGTCTGCTGGAAGTAATCCGTCACGGATTCACATCGCATGGTGTGAAATTTAAACCGGTATTCTTCAAACCGGAATCCGGATTGAACCAGGAAGCCATCGATCTTTATAATAAGAACATTCTGACAGTTACGCGGCAGGTAAAATATGACCGTCATAACGAAAATTCGGTCGACCTGTTGATATCGCTTAACGGGCTCAGCATAGCAACCATCGAATTAAAAAATGCTTTTACAGGTCAAGCAACTGCCAATGCCGAGAAACAGTATATCTTCGACCGTGATCCCAAAGAACCCCTGTTCCGGTTTAACCGGGGATCAATAGTACATTTTGCGGCAGATGCCGATACAATCAGTATGACAACCCGTGTGAACGGCAGGAAGACCGGTTACCTGCCTTTCAATAAAGGGTATCTGAACGGGGCGGGAAACCCTCCAAACCCGACAGGAAGAAGAACCGATTTTATGTGGACTGAAGTTCTCCGCAAAGATAGTCTGATGGAGATTATCGGTAAATTCATTCATCTTGAGAAGGGCGATGACGGGGAACCCGACAAATTGATATTTCCCCGTTATCATCAGTTGGATGTTGTGAGGCAGTTGATATCCGATGCCCGTTCATTCAAAGCAGGGAAAAACTATCTTATTCAGCACTCCGCAGGTTCCGGTAAAAGCAATAGCATTGCGTGGCTGTCATACCGTCTTGCCAGTCTGCATGATGCTAATGATAAAAGGATATTTGATTCCGTGGTGGTCGTTACCGACAGGAAAGTGCTGGATAACCAGTTGCAGAACACCATATATCAGTTTGAACACAAACAGGGGGTGGTCCAGAAGATCGATGTGGATTCAAAACAACTGACGGAAGCGTTGGAGAGGGGAACAAATATCATCATCACCACCCTTCAGAAGTTTCCCTTTGTGCTGGAACAGATCGGTGAGATACCCGGACGCAAATATGCCGTTATTGTTGATGAGGCACATTCGAGTCAGGGTGGAGAAGCTGCCAAAAAGATGAAGGAGGTACTCAGTGCATCAAGCCTTGAAGAAGCTGTTGAAGCGGACAGGGAGTCTGATGAAGACTATGAAGATGAGATCAGGAAATCAATGATGCTCAGGGGGAAACAATCGAACCTTTCCTTCTTCGGATTCACTGCCACGCCAAAATACAAGACCCTTGAAGTGTTTGGTGAAAAGGAGACACCAGACGCGAAACCCCGTCCGTTTCATCTGTATTCAATGAAACAAGCCATTCAGGAAGGATTTATTCTGGATGTATTGAAGAATTATACTACTTATAAAACCTTTTTCCGTCTTTCAAAAGCCATTGAAGAAGACCCTGAAGTAAATAAAAAGAGGGCAGCAACAGCTATCGCGCGGTTCGTAAACCTGCATCCATATAACCTTGCCCAGAAGACAGAGATAATGGTTGAACACTTCCGGCAGGTGGTATCCAGAAAAATCGGCGGCAGGGCAAAGGCGATGCTGGTAACGGGATCAAGGCTTCATGCCGTTCGATACAAAAATGAATTTGACAGGTATATCAAAGACAAAGGCTATTCCGGCATTGGTGTACTGGTTGCATTCTCAGGTACTGTAAGGGATGGCGGAGTTGAATATACGGAACCGCAAATAACAGGATTCTCCGAAAAGCAGTTGCCGGAGGAATTTGACAAAAATGATTATCATCTGCTGATCGTAGCCGATAAATACCAGACAGGTTTTGACCAGCCCCTGTTACATACCATGTATGTCGATAAGAAGCTGTCAGGTGTAAGAGCCGTCCAGACCCTTTCCCGCCTTAACCGAACATGCGACGGCAAGACCGATACTTTTGTCCTGGATTTTGTAAATAATGAAGATGAGATACTGGAATCTTTCCAGCCGTATTACGAACTTACGACAGTAAAAGAAAATACCGATCCCGATCATTTGTATGACCTGAAAAACCAGATTGAGGCAGCAGGTATTATCTGGCAAACCGAGGTTGAACAGCTAAACAAAGTATATTTCATAAAAAAGGAAAGCCTCAATCCGGCCGATCATGCTAAATTAAATTCATACATCGATCCTGCAGTCGATCGTTACAGGAGTTTAGAGACTCAGGAAGAAAAGGATAATTTCAAGCATGCCCTGGTATCATTTACCCGTTTATATTCGTTCCTCAGTCAGATAATACCCTTCTATGATCCCGATCTTGAGAAATTATATGTTTATGTACGGTTTCTGTTGAAAAAAATACCCAAAGAGGTTACCGATCCTTTCCATCTGGGTGATGAAGTTGAACTGAAATATTATCGCCTGCAGCTCATGAAAGACCGCATCCGCATTGCCATGGAGGATCAGGCGGAATATGGTCTGGATGGTATTGAAGATGTTGGTATCAGAAGCGATAAAGAAGAAAAAGCGCTATTATCCGAGATCATACAGGTTCTGAATGACAGATTCGGGATGAACCTGACTGAAGCCGACAGGTTGTATTTCGATCAGATTGAAGAAGAACTTGTTGGTCATGAAAAGCTTGTTGAGCAGGCAAGGAGCAACACAATCGAGAATTTCAAATACGGATTTGAAGAGGTCTTCCTTAATACACTGATCAGCCGGATGGATCAGAACCGGGAGTTATTCATCAGGATGATGGATGATGAAGAATTCTCAAGAGTGGTAAAGAGGTTATTGCTTGAGAAGGTATATACAAGATTGAGAGCAATACTTTAATATTTGGTGATATAGATACATTACTGCATCATCAGAAATAATTTGATTGTAAAAAAGAAGGCTGTCCTTTTTTCAGACAGCCTTATAATACAACTGATAACCTGACCTTAAATAATTACCTGCGTCCTTTACCTGATGCAGTTCCTGTTTTTACTTTATTCTGTTGCATTGAATTTGAAGGACGTGCTCCTTTATTTGCAGACTTTTTCTTTGCAGAAGTTTTGGTCATGGTCTTTACCTGTGAACCTTCCTGAGCTGCAGCTTTACTTTGTGTCTGTGTCTGTGTCTGTGTCTGTGTCCTTGTCTGTGTCTGTGTACCTGCCTGTACTTTAGCCTGTTCCATAGTACCGGCTTGTGTTCGGGTTTGAGTCTGAACCTGTGTTCCTGACTGAACCTGAGTTTGATCCTGAGTCCGGACAGGTTCCTGTGCTGTAATACCTGCACTTATTAAAAGTGCTATGGCAGTCAAAAAAATTGATCTTTTCATCTTCTTAAATTTTAAATTAATTAATGTATAGATCAAATGTAAGACCGCAAAGATGAAGAGATTATGAAATTTCGGGAAAAATAAAAGAAAATGTTGTTCCTTTTTCCGGTTCTGATGATACTACTACTTCTATTTCATGAAAATCAGCTATTGTTTTCGCTATTGCCAGCCCGATTCCTGTTCCATCGCCACTGTTTTTATCCCTCATTTTGAATCGAGAGAACAGTCTGCTCTTCTGTTCTTCAGTTAGCCCTATTCCCGTATCAGAGATCATTACAAAGAATTTTTCCTGCTTTTTATGGCACGAAATCAAAACCTCACCCTTCATGGGAGTATTTTTTACAGCGTTGTTTATTACATTGTAAAACATTGAGAATATAAGTGACCGGTTAGCATCCTTACACACAAAATCATCTGTCATCTGTTTTTTAAGCATAACTCCTTTATCTTCTGCGACAGGATCAATTTCTTCTATTATATCCTGTAAGACCTCCTTTACCTGGAAGGTATCTTCACGGAGATACTGATGACTTTCGATCCGGGCAATCATGAGCAATGAGTTCACCATGCTCTGGAGCCTGTGTACTGTTTTCAGTGATTCTTCTATCTTATTCTGGATATCGGGATCAAGTTCCTCTCTCAACAGAAGATTTTCCAGTTTGCTTCTTAAAACAGATACAGGAGTAAGTAGTTCGTGTGATATGTTGATAGTGATCTCTTTTTCTTTCCGGAAGAGGATGTCAATATGCTCCATGAGCTCCCTGAGAGCTCCGTCGAGGCGCTGAAAATCAGAGGTGTTTGTTTTAACAGGTGTCTGGTCAAAAAGAGAGGGATCAGATATCCGTTTCAATTTGTTCTTGATTTTATCCAGTGGTCTGAGCAGAAACCGGTTATATTGTGTGTCGGTGAGGAAGGTAATTGATATAATAAAGACCAGGAACAACAGCATTACTTTTTTGATATTCTTTTCCGTGTGGAGAATGCTTTCAAGGCTTTTGCCTACTTCAAGAAGATAGGTCTGCCCGTCAATCATAAAGGAATAATTTAGTACACGGTAATTTATCTCTTCGTCCTCTATCAGTCTTGGAGTGACTTCGATAAAATTCCAGTCCTCCTCAAGATCCACTTTTTCGATGCTTACAAACTCATCTTTAAGGATATTATAGCTTCCGAAAGCATCAGCTGAGTCTGAAGTTATGAACGGTTCAATCCCGATATTGGAAATAAGGATAAGTACCTGCTCCCTTTTCTGAATGAGCTCATTATCAATATGCCGCAGGTTTATCCTCTGAATGATATATGGCATCAGGATCAGGAATAATGCTGTAAAGGCAAGTTTTGAAAGCAGGTTAAACAGTGAAAGCTTTGTTTTTAGTCTCATCATAAGCCGTCCTGGTATTATTGTTCTTCAGTACTGACCCTGTAACCGACTCCCCTGACGGTTTCCAACCATGGAGTGGAAGTGTGATTATTTAACTTTTTTCTAAGGTTCTTGATATGAACATCAATGAAGTTGCTGTCGTACTGATCGTCAAGTATGTTACCCCAGATATGTTCATAAAGCTGCTGCCTTGTCAGTACCCTGTTTTGATTAAGGACAAGATACTGTAGGAGGTCATATTCCTTTTTGGTAAGCTCCACTTCATTCCCGTTGCATAGCACCCTTCGTGCCTGCGCCTGTATAATAAAATCGCCTAAGGTAATATCCGGATTGCTTATTTTGAATTTCCTTCTGGCCACAGCATTGATCCTTGAGAGAAGTTCGGGAAGTGCAAATGGTTTTGGCAGATAATCGTCAGCACCAAGGTCAAGTCCTTTAACTTTATCCTCAACGGCACCGCGAGCTGTTATAATAATAAAAGAAGCCTCACTGTTCATTTTCCGGGCCTCCTTTATAAGATCAAGGCCTTCATAGTCAGGCAAGCCTAGGTCGAGGAGAACAAAATCATAAAGATTAACTGCTATTTTTTCAGAAGCATCCATCCCGGTATACGCAAGATCACAAAGGAAATTTTCTGATTTAAGAAATTCTGCAATTTCCACAGCAAGGCTTTTTTCATCTTCAACAATCAAAACATTCATGGATATAAAGCTAAAAGATTTTGAGATAGATGCTGAGCATAAAATTAAAGCCCTTAAGTCCCTGATAAACGGGATCATCATAAACAGGGAGAACATACCCGGGTTCAGCTTCAATAGTCAGACGGCTGGTATTAAAGGATATAGGTAATCCGAAATCAATTTCCAGGAAACCGAAAGAGGAAAGATATTCAAAATTTGTTGCGGTGGCTTGTGAAGTGGCGGGAGTAGTGGAAGTTGTGCCTGATCCGGTACCAACACCCGACCCGGCCCCTGAACCCATACCTCCTCCGCCATAACCGTTTGTCTTGCCACTTCCTGATCCTGAAATGGATCCGGATATATTTTTAAGAAAAGGATAAGATATGGTAATTATCGTATCAGTGGATGTTTCAATACGCGTAAGAGATCCAAATAAAAGATTCACATACGGATCGAACGAAAAATAGACATTTTTCTTTGAGAATGCCGGAGTTTGAAAATACCTTGAATTCCTCAGTTGAATATAGCCCTGTTTCCCGTATGAGAACAGGCTGCCTGCCGAGATTTTTGAATAAAGAATTTTCCAGTCGAATCCAACAGTCATATCACCGTAGAAGAAGTTGTCAAAGAGAGAGTCCACCATCGACTTTGAGAACTGGTAACGATAAAAGCCTGCAGATATATCAAACCAGGAATTGAATGTATGGCTGTAGCTCAGTGAGCCTATATAGAATGCCGGGAATTCATCCTGTCCGGTGAGGGCGACCGCTGAAACAGACGCAAAAACAGCATCCCTGAAACCATATATCAGAGAGCCATATCCATACGACTGGTTTTGGGAAAGAGTCGATCCCAGATAGATCATATTGCTTCCATAACCTGCAGATGTATAGAATGAATGCGGCGGGCTTTTTGTTGCATCCGCTTCCAGATCTGTTATGGTATTTGTTGTGTCTGACTGGGAACTGACATTAAGCGGTATTCCTGCAGTAAATACAAGACATAACAACGTAAATATGATCTTCGCTGACCTCATAATCATAACTAATCCATATTACCTGCCGCCTATTCTGCGGGCTCCTCCGGGTTTGCCGGCACCTTTCGGGATATTTGATCCGGATGGCCTTACGATGTTGGGCCGTGCCCCCCTGGCTTTGCTCATATCCGGCCTTGCACTTCTTACCTGCTTGACAGCCCTGGTGTTTGAATTGTTCTGTGTATCGTCCTGATTCTGATTTTTTGCCCGGTTCTGATTCTGGCTTTGGCTTTGATTTTGTTCACTGATCTGATCCCGGTTTGCATTATCAGATTCTGCCTGATTCTGATTTACTTTCGTAGTGTCAGTCTGTACAGATGTTACCTGCGAATAACAGGCCATGTCAGTAAACATCAAAAATAGTGTCAATAATAATATTCCGGGAAGCCATATTTTTATATTTTTAATTTTTATCATATTTAATTACCTTTAATCTGAATTAATTCATCTTCAATATGTTCAAACCTGCTTAAAATATTTTGAAACAAAAATAAGGATTAAACATGAAGAACAGATGAATAATGAATATTAAAATCCACTCAATTATGATTGTAACCTGTGTATATGTTCATGTTAAACATGATGCAGTTCAGGAATTTATAGATGCTTCAACAGAGAATCATCATAGAGCTGTTAAAGAACCCGGCAATCTGAGATTTGACTTTGTTCAGCAGGCAGATGATCCGTGCCGGTTCATGCTCTATGAAGCCTACGAATCGGAAGAGGCTTCTGCTGCTCATAAAAACACCCCTCATTACCAGAAATGGAAAGAGGCGGTACAGGATATGATGGCAGAACCCAGGAAAGGAGTGAAATATAACATCCTCCAGCCAAATGATAAAACAAAATGGCGAAGCTATTCCAGTTTTCAAAGTTACCACTGATTCATTTCGGTACAGGAAAATTATCATCTCTACCGGTGCTTCTTGAACAATATGGAAGCGATGTCATCCTGGTTACCGGACGGAAATCGTTCATGAATTCAGTTTATGGTCGGAATCTGCTGAATTCTTTTAAAAAAAACGGGATTAACCATCATCATATCATTATCTCAGGAGAGCCTTCTCCGGAAATCATTGATCAAAGTGTTAAAGATCTGGAGAAAAACCATATCGATGCAGTGATAGGTGTTGGGGGAGGCAGCGTACTCGATGCCGGAAAGGCAATCTCGGCCATGATATACAAACAGGACTCAGTGCAGGATTATCTGGAGGGAGTAGGTATTAAAGAACATCCGGGTACAAAGATCCCTTATATTGCAGTACCTACAACATCAGGAACGGGCAGCGAGGCAACAAAAAATGCTGTGATATCAAGGATAGGAGAAAAGGGCTTCAAAAAATCACTTCGGCATGATAACTTTGTACCTGATATCGCACTTGTTGACCCTGAGCTGACTCTTAACTGTCCGCAGGATATAACGGCTGCAAGCGGGATGGATTGTTTTACACAACTTACTGAATCATATCTTTCCGATAAATCGAATGAATATACTGATGCCCTGTCCGTCGAAGGTCTTAAAGCCATCAAAACATCATTGAAACCTGCATACTATAATGGCCGGGATATTAATGCCAGAACAGGAATGTCATTTGCAGCCCTTACTTCCGGTATCTGCCTGACAAATGCCGGTCTGGGTGTTGTTCACGGCTTTGCTTCTTCTATCGGAGGTTTGTATAATATTCCACACGGAGTTGTCTGCGGGACATTAATGGCAGCATCTAATGAGTTGACTATAAAAAAATTAAAAAAAGGTTACGGCTCTCATGAAGCTCTTGAAAAATACTCCTTCCTTGGCGAACTGTTTCTTGAGGGAAAGGGGAAATCTCAGGATTATTATGTTGATGCATTTCAGGAATACCTTCATCAACTGACAGATGAATTAAAATTACCGCGATTGAAAGAGTATGGGATTAAAGAAGGCGATCTGGATAAAATATGCCAGATCACTGAATGTAAGAATAATCCTGTGAAGCTTGATACATCCGATCTGATGGAGATCCTGTTACAAAGATTTAAATGAAATCCGCATTTCTCAGGTTTTATGAAGAGTTGAATGATTTTCTTCCGAAGGAGAAAAAGAAAACATCCTTTTCCTGTACCTTCTCAGGAAATCCTTCCGTAAAAGATCTGATAGAGTCGCTTGGTGTACCTCATGTTGAAGTGGATTTGATACTTGTTAACGGAAAACCGGTTACCTTTAGCTATAAAGTCAACGATGAAGATAATATTTCAGTTTACCCTGTATTTGAAAGCCTCGACATAACAGGTGTGACTCACCTGAGGCAAAAGCCGCTCAGGAATGTTAAATTCATTCTGGATGAGCATCTTGGAAAGCTGGCAAGATACCTCAGGTTATGTGGTTTTGATACTCTGATCAGCAAGGAATTCACAGATAATGAGATTGTCAGGATCTCAGTATCTGAAAAACGCATTATTCTTACACGCGATAAGCAGCTTCTTAAGAACAGGCTGGTTACCCATGGTTGCTGGATCCGTTCGGTACATACAGATGAACAGATCATTGACGTATTCAGAAGATTTGATCTTAAAAATATGGTCAGGCCTTTTTCAAGATGCCTTGAATGCAATTCCCTGCTTATCGATGTTTCAAAGGATGATATTCAGGAGAGGCTTTTACCGGGTACCAGGAAATACTTTGAAAACTTCAGAAAATGTCCCGGATGTGACAGAATATACTGGGAAGGATCACATTTTGAAAGGATGAGTAATTATATTAATCAGATTATAAAAACATTGTAAGTATTTTATTTCTTAATTTTGGTATGATTTTTATTTGCATTAGTGAAGGTTAATATTAGGAATACAGTTAATTATTAGTAAATCAGAAAATCCGGTTAATTAAACACCATACTTTTAAATTGTAATTAAATAGTGTGATTTGATTTAATTAACATTTTATATGAAAGTCATTTATAGTTATTTAGGATAGATATTTATCTCTGATATAATGTAAAAATTGACCCCACCGGAGGCAGGGTCATAGGAATCAATCTCCTTCGGCATATAGCCTTATTGTGATAAGATTGAAAATTATATAATAAAGATACACAAAATTATTAAAAACTACCAATCATGAATAAAATTCTTGGACTTGATCTTGGTACAAATAGCATAGGTTGGGCCGTAGTGGAACGTGAGAATATAGAATTCAAGCTTCTTCATCAGGGTGTGAGAATATTTCAGGAAGGAGTAAAGATTGAAAAAGGAATAGAAAGTTCTAAGGCTGCTGAAAGAACTGAACACAGAAGTGCGAGGAGGCTTAAATACAGGAGGAAACTAAGGAAAATAGAAACTCTTAAGGTGTTGTCTGAATATGGTTTCTGCCCTAAACTAACAGATGATCAATTGGATGACTGGAGGTA